>Ga0115008_10002113_pt1 | contig 16456 bp, 9 predicted proteins | sample FraStrMetagenome_FD_87164 | JGI IMG/M metagenome (GOLD analysis project Ga0115008, IMG submission 87164) | Marine eukaryotic phytoplankton communities from Arctic Ocean - Fram Strait ARC3M Metagenome | ecosystem: Environmental > Aquatic > Marine > Oceanic | place: Fram Strait | collected 2012-06-18
CGGGGAACTTATCTACCTTGGACGTTTTGATCATCAGGTGAAGATACGAGGATACCGTATCGAGCTGGGAGAAGTAGAGAGTGCGTTGGAGCTTCAGGCAGATGTGACAGGGGCAATCGCGATAGCCCACAAGAATAAACTCATAGCTTATGTTACTACAGCGAGTGAGTTGGGGAGGAAATTTGATTCAATTGGCTTGAAATCTGCCTTGCAAGAAAAGTCCTCCTTACCGCATTATATGATTCCATGGAGAATAGTGTCTATGGAGACTTTTCCCCTCACAAGAAACGGCAAAGTTGATAGATCTCAATTACCAATACCTGTTATATCATCTTCTGTTTCTGATCCGGTTACTCCAACAGAAATATATTTAGTTGGACTTTTCAAAGAACTGCTAGAAGTTGAAGTAGTTGGTCGGGAATCCAATTTCGTTGATCTTGGAGGACATTCATTACATGCAATGAATGGCATTCAGAGGATTCGGTCTTTCTTCAAAATTCCTTCTTTTTCTGCACGTGATTTCTTAGTACATGATACCTTGGAGCAGCTTGCCTCTTTTATTGATAAAGAGCAGAAGAGGCATTTTTCTGGCGAATCAAGTTCTAAAGATGATATTTCTTTTGAGGATGATTTCGTGGTATGGGAAAATGAAATGTTTAAACCAAAGAAGGTTTGGGTTCAAGTTTATGAAGCATTTATTAAAGCTATTGGAGTTTCAGTTTTATCTTGCGTGTGCTCTGCTTCATTAGTTCCAGGTTTTATAGTTTTAGAGAGTCTATTTTCAAGGGGTAGAGCAGTGGACGCAGCTGCTTATACTCAATATTTACTATCAATATATTTCTCTCTTATTACGACTGGTAAGAGAATCAAAATTACTTTTTGTGTTTGTTTTTTAATGATCTAACTCCATTTTGTAATTTTTCTAGCTTTATGCATATTTATGAGTACTATGGTAATAGGAAGGATTCTTCAACTCTCTTTGATAAATCAGAGAATTATTAAGAGAGGTTCATTGCAGTATGCTCTTTGGTATGTCTTTGATCGTTTGTGGCTGGTGACTGGAATGATTTCTGCTGCTACTTTTGGAGGTACATTGTGGTTATCTTCAATTTACAGTCTTTTCGGTGCAAAAATAGGCAAGAAAACATTTTTCGAAGACGCTTTCGTGCATTTGCCATTTATGCTTACAGTGAAAGATAAGACTGTTGTTGAAGCTGATGTTAAACTAGAGACAATTCGAATTTTAAAAAATGGTGATGTTGAAGTTGGTAGAATCGTTTTGGAATCGAACGTAGTTGTTGGTGCTGGTTCGTATATTGGTAGTGATACAAGGGTTGGGAGTTATTCTATTCTGAAACCTCTTTCAAGGCTCCCAAGTGGAAATAAAATTGAAAAGAATAGTATTCTAGAAGGACACCATTTATGCGAAAGGTTTGACGATTTAGATGAAGCCTCACTAGAAACGAAAATTCTTGGAGAATCCCTTTTAGGGTTTATTTGGCATCTTATGGCCTCTCTAATCATATCAGTTTCTTCTCTATTCTCATTGTTATTTAATGCTTTCATCTTATTGGGATTGGTTCATGGGTTTGGACTGAAAGGTGTAGCAATTCTAGTTGGGTGCATTCCTTTAACAACGGCAGTTGCGTCTATTGTATTAGCCATGGTGATCATTTATCCTCTCCGTTACATCTTGCTGGGTGGGAAACGAGCAAGTCCAATGCAGACTCAAATGTATTCTATTGATTTCCATCGATATTGGACAGCAATAAAGCTATATGCCGCGGCAATAGCAAACTCGGAAAATACTATTCTGTCAAGATACATTAGCAAGCTTTTAGGTGCTAATGTCGATATTAATGCTGCATTTGCACTTGAGCCACAAGAACCGCATCTTACTTTAACAGGTCAAAATTTTTTCTGCGGAAACGGAGTCAAATTTCGCAATATCGCTTTCTCTCCCGGAGGTCGTGTTGGCTTTGATAGAGTTGAGATTGGAGATAATTGCATGATTTTCGATAGGTCTGTTGTTGAAGCAGGAGCAAAACTTGAGAACAATGTAATGGTAGGATCAGTTACTGTTATTCCTAAAGATGTCAACAACACTCAAGGTAGCAAGTTGATCGGAAATCCATTAATTCGTCTACGCCTTATGGCAGACGGAAATATGGATGATGACACATCATCAACCGATAATGCAAACATGATGAACGAAATTTTGAGTTTTGTGATATCCACCTATTGGTCGGTCGTCTCATCTTTCCCAGTCATCACAGTATATCTAATGGCAGCGTACTTTTTCTGGAGAGTACACATGTATTCGTCTCTATCCTTTACTTTTGGGGCAGTCGCATTAATTTTCCCATTCATGGTTGTATTTGTTTGTGGTCTGCTGCTGTTCATTAGTTTTGGTATCAAAGCTCTCTGTATTGGAAACTTTAAAACATTCCTTCGAAAAGGAGAAGTTGCTGACATGAACAGTGGAAAATTGCTGAGATGGAAAATATCAAACTTACTTATTAGTAGTACCTGTCGCATACCTCTCTTGGTAATTAACGAATTTTGGGTCACACGCGCATTTTGGACATTAATGGGGGCTAAAATAGGTACCAACACAATGATTGATCCAGATGTTTTATTGTTTGAAGCAGATATGTTGGACATAGGTGATGAATGCAGAATTGAAGAAATGGCAACACTTTTATGCCACAAGTTTAATCAAGGAAACTTAGAGATGGAGCCTATTTCAATACCAAACAATACCATAATCAGATCTCATGCTGTCATTTTACCAGGATCTAAAATCACAGGCAAACGTGTAAAAATAATGCCACTAACGCATGTGCTACCAGGCGAAGATTTAACAGATGGTGTTTGGCACGGAAGTCCTGCTGAAAGTATTGATAAAGAAAATGGGATTGTGTAAATAACAATTATTTGTTTTTGGGAAATAGCATTGAATGACCTAAAACACTTATAAAATAATGAAGAAAAAAGAAAACAATGATGCAAGAATTAGATGTTGTACTATGTCTTGGAACCATTTGGTAGTAATAGACAATCATTGCAAGATGATAGTAATTTTTGAAAGAAACTCCGAAGATTTTATCAAACTTCTAGCTGTATTACAACTATAATTTAGAGAGAGTTCAATAATTATAACTTGATTGACACAGCACAAAAAACCTCTGAATTTTGATTCAGTGGGAGGATTTAAGACTTGAGGGCCTAAATGTCGACCTAAAACTATTTATTTATGATTTCAAGTAATGTGCCAAAAAATTCATTTTTGATAAACGTAATAGTAACAAATCTTTTTATAATAAGAAATGCATTCAAGCTACAAGTGGAAGAACCCTACCATGAAAAGATGCAAGGCAATCTGTAACTCTTCAGTCAACAAAATCGACCTTAAACTGTGTAGAATTTGATTTAATTCATTGTTTTATAAAAAGTCGGGATTTTTCTAATTTCTTCTATCAATATTTTAGTCTCTGACTCTCAATTCAGTTATTTATTGTTACGTTTGCCTTGAGGACCGATTCGTTTCGAACGATAATTAGAATTTAATCCCCTACTATTCTTCAAAATGGCTAAATCTTCCCCAGCAGAGCGAGTCCACTCTATTGGGAGATCATGAACATGAATGTCAACTTGATTTGGATCATACTCTTCATTAAAAAATCTGTCATTCGATTTTCCAATAATTTCAAAGATGATCTCATGATCAAATGAGAGAGCCTGAAGAAATTTTGATAGTACAAAAGTGCTCACTTTTCCATCCTGACAACAGTGCCACCATACTGTCTCAACTAGTTTTCTCCTTTTCATCTTAGCTAAATCGTTTACTTGAGTGTCATTTATGTTTTGTTCTGATGAAACTGGAACTAAATTTGTGCACGAAAGAATCATGTTTCCATACGTTATATGATTTAATTTCCCGAACAATATCGGGTCATCCATGCACATTTCATACACAGAAACAGCGATATCCAGTGCTTGTGATTGTTCCTCTTTTGCAGAAGTATATGCGCAGCAATTCAATACTGAGTTACATGTTACTATATCAGGTTTCGCAGCAGTATTTTTTTTCGATTGATACAAAGCCTTCATCTTGAGAAAAATTTCTTTTGCCTTTTCTGCCTTATTCGGAACATTTTTGCTCCATCCATAAGAATTTATGACTGCATTGTAACAAACCGTATCTGGTTGAAGATCATTATGTCCTCCTGAGTCAAACTGAGTTTCCATACGATGTAATATTCTTTCTGCTTTTTCAGGATTTGAGCTCTGACCTCTTCCAGAACGACTGTATGCATTAATAACCTGAGGAATGTACACATCAGCGACTATGTTTTAAGGATGTACATTTGCACCAAAAATATGTTGCGTGTGAATACTTACTGATGTATAGCTTCTAATATTTGGCTTCACTGAAAGATTACCTGTTGCTTTATATAAATTTTCCATTTTTTCTAAAATAGCCTCTGCCATTTGCGCATCCTTTGCTTTCGCACACGCATTTATTGTTGAAGTGAAACTATAAACATCTGGTTGGATGTCAGGGTTTATTTCCATACTTTCCAAAATAGAACAAGCTTGCTTTGCTGCATTCTCATCTCCGCTTTTACTCCAAGCATTTAATACTGCATTGTATGCCAATATATTAGGTTTCGCGCGATGATTTAAACCATTTGAAAATACATATTCCATTCTGCGAAGAATGGATTCGGCATTTTTTGCAGGAGAAATGCTATCTTTTTGCTTTAGAAAGGTTCGAGATGAGGCTGATCGGGCCCAGGCATTGATGCATGTGGAATATGTAACGGTATCGGGTTGAATCAATTTATTTCCATTTTCGTGAAGTTTGTCCATGTGGCGCAAAATTGATTGGGCACGTTTCGCCGCCCATTTGCTATCTGATCGCGCCCATGCATGTAAAACAGTGTTGAAGCTGATGTTATCCGGTGCAACTTCATCATCGCTATTTTCTTTACTCAGCTGATCCATTTTATGTAGGATGGCTTCTGCACGATCAGGTGCCCCCCTTACGCCACTTTTTGCCCATGCTCCAAGCACTGTATTGTAGCTCACTATTTTATACAAATGTCAAAAGATGGTTCAGTTCAATTGGAGTAGTAATTGTTGATTTTATCCGATCTTAAGAGTTTTTACATGAGTTCGGCCATGATAATATTCGTTCAATTTGGCTTACCTGTATTGGGACGTAATTCAATACGATTTTTGTCATTGTAAAGGTACTCCATCCTGATCAAAATTTGTTCTGCTCGTTCAGCCGCTTGATGTTTCTCTCTTTTGTTCTTTGATGACGCTGCAACTTGACTCCATGCATTCATAACTGTATTTACACAAAATGTCGTGGGCCCCATGGAAATAGTTTTGTTCATGTACATTTCTTCCATCAATTCAAGTAATTCTTCAGCCTTTTGTGCAGCTAGGATACCTCCTTCAACAGCAGTTGCACTCTTAGCATAGGCACTTAAAACTGTTCCAAAGGAGACATCATTTAGACGTAGATCATGATTTTCTTTGCTAGAATATTGAATAGTGTTGAATGCTATACCATTGAGTATAGATTCGACTTGTTTAGCACCTTCAAGGCCTCTGCCACTCCTTCCAATACAATTCATAACGCCGTTGTAAGTACTGCATGGAGAAAGTTTTGAAGAAGTGTATCGAAATTGGTGAGACAATGAAACGAAAATAAAATAGAAGGACTGAAATAGAAGAAACACTTGAAATCTTACACAATACTTGGAGCAAAGATACAAGCTTTATTCGAAATTGTAGCAATGGTGCTTTGGTCCTCCATAAGTTGCAAAAGCTCCAGAGCCTTTTCAGCTGCAGTTGGGAAATCAGATGAAGAAATATCCAATTTTGCCCAAGCATTTATCACAATGTTAAAGGCAACGGTGTTTGGAATGATTCTTTCAGAATATTTGCGATTTTGCTTATGACTTTTTTTTGTGATGGTTTGATCAATCATTCGTTGAAGCAAATCATGTGCTCTTTGAGCTTCTCCACATTTGGCCCATGCTAAAAGTAAAGTCGTATAGCTGTATATATTTACCCTATGGGTGGACCCACCATCATTTTCATTTTTGCATTCCATTAGAGTTCGCTCCATTGCTTCTAAAAGTCTTTCTGCTTTTTGAACATTTTCTTTTTTAGGTTGTTTCGTTTTTAATTTTTTTTCTATATGACCTAAATCGAATGCTGAAGACTGCTGGTAAACAATTTTGTTCAGTTCATTGTTAAAAGAATCGACATCTGTAAATTTTTCAATCAAATTTACGTCGATATCACTTCTGCCATCTTGCGCATTTACATCATTTATTCTTAATATCAAATGATCTCGCCTTGGATGAAAGTGGTCCAGAAAAATGCTATTCTTAGTTTGACTGGAAAGTGAATGTTTTGAGACAGAGAAGCCTGTATGAAGAGTGAAAGCATCGCAATTGTAGCTATATAACATAGCCATGTATTGGCTGGCCCAAAAAGCAGTAATCAGACATGTCCTTGTACAAAAACATGCTCGTTTGAGTAAAGATATTGTAATGTCAGATTCATTATAACTTGAACGTAAATTCATTTTATCTCAAATATTCTCGCTGTGTATCACTCAGTTCTGAAATCTTGGGTTGAATTGATGTTATTGATTCGATGTTATTGATTCATTTCATGTAATAAAATTTATCCACTCTCCTTCCGGGTTTCTTTAACATAAAGAAAAAAACGTTTATTGATCAGCGAAAACAAGAAACATCTCAAACCATGAAGGGAAAAATTCGTGCGTAAGATTCTTTTCTAGTAAAGTAAATAGGTTGGTTTCCTACGACAAATAAATGCTGTAGACAAACATATTAATATGTAATGTATTGGATTCCACGTGTTGAGTAGTAATATATTCAGACTCAAAACACACACACCAAAGTTACGCTAATGCTGCTGATGAAATAAATAAATACACTCTCTCCCTCTCTAGTTCGAATCTGCTGTTGGTCAAGAATATTCCGATATGTCAGCAGCCATCAACGAAAAATGGCATTTCTTACGTCGCCGAAGAAAAAAATATTTGGAAAAGCATGAAGACAAAAGACCATAGAGCCAGAGGTGGACCAGCCAAAGTATTGGTTTTGCAAGACTTATTGATGAACTTAAAGTTTCCGTCTAAGAAATCACAATCAAAAATGGGAAGGAATCGTACAATTTCTGAAGAAAATGGTATTCCTTCATACGATCCAAACAGTGAACTAGTTGACAACTTGTCTCAAATATTTTTCGATCTAGCGAATGCAAAATACGTTGGATATCGTCCGAAACTCTCCCTACCAATCCCCCTTGTTACAGTAAGTCAGGACAACGCATGTCTACATCATACTGGTGGAATTGTATGGGAAACTTCATATCTATTAGCATCATTTTTAGAATCCAAATATTCAAAAGAATCGTCCACTATAAAATCAGGAGATTCTAAAATTAATTTTCCATTGGCGCGTACTTTAGAGATAGGATCTGGGTGTGGTTTATTAGGATTGGTATTAGCAACCATACCATTAAGCTCTACAGTTATTTTAACAGAAACAAGTGGACCTTTGAAAAAATTAAGTCAGAATGTAAGAGAATATAATGCAAAAGTAGGGTCTTCCAATTCGAAACAAACACATGAAAGCAATGGCTGCCAAAGATTAAGAGCAACGAAGTTATGCTGGAATAATTTTGAGAAAGATATTCTAAGAGAAAAGGAAGATTTACTACCTCATTCTTTTGATACGATCGTTGGGACAGATGTTGTGTTTTCAATAGACCTAGTTATACCGATGCTAAAAACTTTGGTTCGAATGTCCCATTCCAAAACTAAAATCTATTTATGCCTTCAAGAGAGATGTAAGGATGCTCACGCAAAACTAATGGAAGAAGCTCCTCGATTTTTTAAAGTGAAGGATTACACTGAAAGAGCATCAAGAATGGAAGGATGTGAATGGGGTAGTTATATGGATTGTAAATTGTTTCGTTTGAAGAAGATTACGCGTGAAGGAAGAAGACGAAAACGAAATCGTGTGCAAGATGAAGACGATAATAATGCAAATGGACACGAAAATAAAAAATCGAAAAAAAAGAAAAAGGAACACAAAAAATAAATATAAAGGAAACTATGAAACTAATGAGAAACAAATGATTCCATTTGAATATAATCAACAACGTCAATCTTTTTTACAAAGACAAATGCAGCACCTCAATTTTTATTCGTTTCAAATATCTCATTTACGAAAACTATGATAAATATTATAAGAGTTCCCTCACGCTAACACAAATTTGTGAAGAGAAATTGGTATGATATGAAGCTCATACAAATGTTGAATCCTACCTTGATTGTTTGTAATTCAAAAGGTATAATAACACAAAAGAAGAATAAATCAATTCATTTCCCTTTTCCGAGAACTAACTTACACGTGTCTATATTCCATCTTTTCATTTATTAGAATTCTTCTACTCTTTTCGGACCATATACATTTTCTGTTTTGAATCTGATGGGCTCATCAATTTTAATTGATGAATCTATCTTCATTTGTTGATCACTATAGCCAATTTCAAGTGTATAATTATTTTGTCGAAACAACATCATTATGTCTGCTGAAAAAGGTATTGAGGTGTAAGATTTACATATTCAAATAAGAACTCTTTTTATTAGTTAATTAGAGTGTACCTATATTCATACACGATCACGAAATATTTTGGTTGAAAATGAATTGTTGTAGGGGTGCTACGTAATTGAAATTAAGATTCCTAATCTACAGGTGATCTCTTATAGAAGCTTCCTATTCATGAATCTAAATTTTAGAATTATGCAATACCAAAAAACCGATCATACAGACCAGAACACTTTACTGAGATATGATTTTCTTCAAAAACAGAAATAAATCTTTCATGCTCAGATAGAGTATCTTCTTGTGGCATCCACGTTTGTATTCCGAAAGTTTATTGAAATTACGTATTTACTTCAAACAAACGTACGCAGATTCATCTCTGTAGATGCTCTGACATCCAACCAGTTTTTCATTCCCACCCAAATAAATATGTATTCTTGTGTGAGAATCGTTTGTAAAGTATACTGTAACTCTGTACTTACGTACACAATCTCCACATTTGACACAAACGTACGTATGATATTGTATAAGAATTCTACGTATGGAAACATTCCAGAAGCGAAAAAAGGTTTTTATTGTTGTTTTTCTTTTAAACCTCACTCTTCGTCCGTTCCCTAATTTTATCACGTGGTAAGCAATGACAAAGAATTGTATCGGCAGTATGTCGTTGATGATCTTTCAGACCTCCAATGAGCAGTATTGGATAAGTCACACTAGTTTTACGATGTATAGGCGAAGGATCAGATTTTGGAGGTCTTTGTCTCGATCTGAAAGTATGAATTCCAAATGTATCCAGAATGGTGAAATACTCTGTATTTAATTGTGACTTTTCCTATCTAACCTTCAAACTTCTTTCAAATTCACCAATCCATTCACAGCATACGTATCGTTTGAAACATGTCGATCGAATCTATGCTTGAAAATCTTACACTGGGCGATGAGCCAAAATTAGTGGACTCAGTAAAGGCCGACGGTGCTGAGAAATCTGGCCTCGCCGCCTCAATTGATGCCATTAAGGCTAAGTGTGCCTCCAAAACCGAGGGAGAAGCACTTGCTGGACTCGCTTTAGTTAAATCTTTGGCCGAAACTGCTCCACAGGCTGAGCCCTTTATTAAAGAATGCCTTACAGCTGGTAAGAGATTATTTTAGTCATTATTACTTTTGGGGGAATGGAGAATAATAAAATTTTGGACAGCAATGTATCAACAATACTTCAGTTGAGAAGCAGTTTCAAGCTGCTTCCTTTCAGATTGAGTTGTGTGATGTTGATCCAAGCAATTTTTCATTCCCCGTGGTTTTTGTCTGTCAGAAAAGAGGTTCTCTTTTAGAAGTCAAATTTATCTCACGAATTCTCATCTTTACACGATTTTATCGATGAACAGCTTTACAGCAAGGGGGATCTAAGAGCACCGCTGTACGTAAAGCCGCTGCAGTCACTGCTTTCGCTATCTGCAAAAACATTACTCCCTTTGCAATGAAATCCCTCCTTCCCTTCATTTTTGCTGAGCTTCCTGTGGAAAACAAATGGCAAATTCGTGAATTAGCTCTTAAATGTGTTGATGTTCTAACCAAGGCTGCCCCTCAACAAATGGGAAATGCCTTACCAGAGGTTGTACCAGAGGTTACCGCTTGTATGTGGGACACCAAGAAGCAAGTTAAGGCTTCTGCTTCTGCTGCCATGAAAGGAGCCTGCGACGTTATTGGAAATAAAGATATTGAACACATGACAGATAAGATTCTTACTGCTATTACCAAGCCTAAAGAGGTTCCTGAAATTATGCACGAGATGGCTGGAGTTACTTTCGTACAAAGTGTAGAGTGCCCAGCACTTGCTATGGTTGTTCCACTTTTGTTGCGTGGATTGCGTGAAAAGGCAACCGCTACTAAGAGACAGAGCGCTGTTATCATCAATAACATGAGTAAACTTGTAGATAATCCTTTGGACGCCGCTCCTTTCTTACCACTTTTGCTTCCAGCTCTTGAAACCAATGCTTCCAGTATTTCTGACCCTGAAGCCAGAGGAGTTACTGAAAAGGCCGTTGACCAAATGAAGAGATTGAAGGGTCTTGCCGACAAGGCTGTAAACGTTCGTGGAGACACCAGTGCTCTTGAGAAAGAAATTGAGAAGGCTTTGGCTGTTAGCGATGCTTCCTCTACTTACAAGAAGGTAGTTGCCCATGGTGCCGTTGTAGCTACATGTATGATGGACCTTGGATTCATGGAAGATCTTCAATGGAAGAAAAACATTGCGTCCCTATTCGCTGATTTCACTGATGAAGCCAAGGCATCCACTGCCATTGAAACCGTCCGTGTTGAAGCTGAAAAGATGATGGAAGTTCCCGAGGAAGATGATGATGATGATGATGCTGAAGAGCTTTGTAACTGTCTATTCACCTTGGCTTACGGAACCAAGATTCTCCTTCACAACACTAAGATGAAGCTTAAGCGTGGTAAGCGTTACGGTCTTCTTGGAGGAAACGATTCTGGAAAGACAACTCTTATGAGATCCATTGCCAATAACCAGGTTGAGGGATTCCCAGATACCAATGAGGTTCGTACTGTCTTCGTTGAATCTGATATCCAAGGAGAGCAGTCTCACTTGTCTTGTGTAGATTACGTATTGGTCGATGAAAAGATTCAAGCTTTGGGTTGTACTAAGGACGAAGTAGTTGAGATTCTTGCCAAGGTGGGATTCACACCCGAAGGAAAGGCCAAACCTTTCCACGCTGTGTCTACTCTTTCTGGAGGATGGCGTATGAAGCTTGCCCTTGCTCGTGCTATGCTTCAAAAGGCTGATATTCTTCTCCTTGACGAACCTACAAATCATCTTGATGTTATCAACGTTGCTTGGGTAAAGAATTACCTTAACTCTCTTACAGAGGTTACCTCCATCATTGTATCTCACGATTCCGGTCTTTTGAACGACTGCTGTACTAACATCCTTCAAATCGAGAATCTTAAACTTCACTCATTCAAGGGTAACCTTGACGAATTTGTTAAGATTAAGCCTCAAGCACGTGCTTACTTCTCTTTCACTGCCAGTAAGTTGAAGTTCAGCTTCCCCCAACCTGGTCCCATCGAGGGAGTTAAGTCCAAGGGTAAAGCTCTTATGAAGATGTCCAAATGTACTTATACCTACCCAGTGAACGATACACCCACTCTATTTGATATTTCCGTACAAGTGTCTTTGAGTTCCCGTGTTGCATGCGTCGGTGAGAACGGAGCAGGAAAGTCTACTATGATTAAACTTCTTGTTGGAGAGATTGAGCCACAAACAGGTGATGTTTGGAAGCATCCCAATGCTCGTATTGCTTATGTAGCCCAACATGCTTTCCACCACATTGAGAGCCACCTCACGAAAACTCCCAATGAATACATCCGTTGGCGTTATGCTAACCAAGGAGAAGACAAGGAGAGTCTTGTTAAGGTAACAATGCAGTTCACCGATGAGGAGTTGAAGATTCAAAAGACACCTTACGAAATCTCTTTCATGGATGAAGAATCTGGAAAGATTAACAAAATCAAGAAGGTTGTTGGAGAACTTTGCGGAGGAAGAAAGACAAACAAATCTAAAGAGTACGAGTATGAAGTCAGGTATGCTGGATCCACCGTAGACTCTGGAGAATATCTTCCTGCTAAGACCCTTAAGAAAATGGGATGGGAAAAAGCAATGAAGGCTGTAGATCTCAAGATTGCCCAAAGGGCTGGACTTTACGTCCGTCCTCTTTCCACTAAGAATGTTGAGAAGCATCTTGAGGACTGTGGCCTTGACAAAGAATTCGGTACTCACTACCGTATGGCTGCTCTTTCTGGAGGACAAAAGGTTAAGGTTGTACTTGCCGCTGCTATGTGGAATCAACCTCATATTCTTATCCTTGATGAGCCTACTAACTACCTTGATCGTGAATCCCTTGGAGCTCTTGCTGGAGCCATTGAAGATTTTGCTGGAGGTGTTGTTATGATTACACACAACAATGAATTCTGCTCTAAGCTTTGCCCAGAAACATGGGTCATGGACGCCGGTCACCTTGAAACTAAGGGAGATGCCGATTGGATGCTTAAGCAAGACGAGAGGATCGATGCTCAAGAACAAATTACAGAAGTTACAGACGCTGCTGGTAACGTTTCTAAAGTCAAGCAACAAAAGAAGAAGTTGTCAAAGAAGGAAGAAAAGAAACTTATGAAGGTTATCAAAGCCAAACTCAAGGAGGGACAAGAACTCGACACAGATGAAGAAGAATTCGCCATCGAGAAGGATCTCATCTAAATGGCTTTATAGAACCAATTAAATTCTTGCATGTTTCCATAATAAATACTTCTTTTATCGCAAATTACTCTATTTAGTGTGCACAATGTATATTTTAGGTGTGGTGAAAATTCATTTGAACAATTTCGATTTCACACAAGTTCTGTTTTATAATTTCATTTTTCGTTTGTCAAAGCATAATTCAAGGATTCATTTGTATTTTGAATATATTTTTGCAAAAGATGTCTAACAACACTCTTATTTTTTTTCATCTTTAAGATGCGCTATGTTTGGCACATCTCCTCTCGCTATACTGAACATTATCACCGTGCCAGAATCTGAAACAGTCGCAAGACGTAATGGAATATTCTTGCATGATTTAATGAGATACTGTAAGGTCTGAAATGGTGGTGAAGAACTTCCAAAATCTGTTATAGCGACATTGTAATTCGGGGTGCCAGGATTGCTTCTACGAAATTTCGTGTTTGGTTCATACACATCAAATGCAATATTGTAATTGTAAGTATTTTTTTCATCAGCTTCGCCGCTGCCTTTTTTTGTATCAACATCGATCGCAATTTTGTTGGTCGAGGAGCAGGAATCTGTACCATTTTTCGAAACGTGCAACCGCCATGAAGATGAACTATTGTTCCATTTTATTAATTGTGGTGGAGGTGCATTGAAAATACTTTGCCTCATATTTTCGCGGTGAATTTTCTTCTTTCTACCTATTTCCTTTTTATCTATACTTGACTCAATTTCAAGTTTTTTCCCGTTTTCATATGCACTTTCTTGTTGCTCTGTTGTCATCATGGCTTGATTTTTCGGGATGATCTCATCTATGCCTTCGTCCAAAACATCACGATTGCAATGTCGCAATACTATGAAGGTCTGCGATCTAAGATGTGCATACGTGACATAAGCAGCCAAACTTAACCCATGCGTCTCGAGCAAAGAAAATAAATTCGCTAAATTCATCTCATCATTTCCAGATTCATTAAAAACTTTCAATAGTCCGCGCTCATACAGGTATATTGCTTCTTCAATAAACAAATATACGTACTGATCATTTGTAGTGTTGATCGATTCTTTTTCATGATTACTAATTGCTAGATTGAACTCTTCTTTTTTTCGATTCTGGTAAGGATGTTCTTCCTCGTTACATATACCTTTTTTTTTGCTTTTGTGAGATCCCACAGACGAAGGTCCGACTACTCCAAAACCACCAGAATAGAATATTTTTCCTCTCGAAACAGTCACTAGGAACTTTTTTAGTCCTGAGATATAAACACATTCAGGAATACCTTTCATTGGACTTTATTCAGGGTATTGCATCAAATGCTTAACGTAGGGTCACAGCGAACCATTCTTTGGCTTTTGTTCGAAAAAAAAAAGAACGCCAAAATAGTAATAAAATAAATAAAAACGAATAAAATAAAAATTCAGAAATATATCGACAAGCACAAATCCATGAAAGGTCGTTCAGAATCAAAATGATATGTATTTATGTGAATCAATTAGCTTAATTTTGCGAAAGCTTTCGTGATAAAATGGTATTGGCATTAGTAGAAGAAGCAAACTTAGCGTTTAAAATGTACCTCTCAATTTATCACTTTGTAATTTTTGACTTAGCTATTACATCGGTATTAGCTATTTTATTCAAGAACCACCCAAATTTCCGAAATATGGACGCGATAATTCAATCGATTCTAACCTCCAAACACAACGCACTTGTTGTTATAAACGATAATCCTATCTTCAATATGTGCTTGAACAGCATGTACCAAAACATTTTTTTCCAGAAGACGTCCTTTTCTTAGTAAGTCATCCACTTCATCACGATGTGAAATTCTCGTAATATCCTTTTTCCCGAAATGCAGTAAAGGTCAGAGCACTGTTAAAAAAATTTTAAATGCACGAAATATTCGTTTTTTTGGCGGATATGCTTACCTGTTCAATGATCGGTCCTTCGTCTAATTCTGCAGTAGCATAATGCGCGGTTGCTCCAATTAGCTTAACACCACGTTCATGTGCCCGATGATATGGTTTTCCTCCAATGAAAGCAGGTAGGAAAGAATGATGGATATTTATAACCTTATGGTCAAACTCCCTGCAAAAATCATCAGAAATTATTTGCATGTACCTAGCCAAAATCACCAAATCAACACCGTATGTATTTTTCAGTAAATCTAGTTCTTTCTTCTCTTGCTCTGCTTTGGTAACTTTTGTAATCTTGAAAACTTTGAAAGGAATCTTGAAAGATTCTGCAATATACTCCAAGTCAGGATGATTTGATATTATAATTGAAATATCGCAATCTAGCTCTCCGGCTTGGTGGCGAAGAAGAAGCTCCCAGAGACAGTGATCATATTTGCTCACCATTATTGCAATCTTCTTCTTTGATTCGCCCCAATTAAGTTCGTGATCCATATTGAATCGATTGCACACTTCAGTTATACCAGATTGAATTGTAATACGATCAGTGTGCATTGTGGAATAGTCGAATTTGATCCTTTGAAAAAAACGATTCACAGTTTTATCAGTGGATTGTTCACTTTCCTGAATACCGCATCCATGGCCATATAAAAGCTGCGAAAATGCAGCAACAATGCCTCTCGTATCGGGGCCAGTTATCTTAAGAATACCAAATGTAGGTCCTGAAGGTGTCGCCATGTCAAATATTTTTCTTTTCCTCAATCAGATTATGTGAGATGTGTCGTTTTGTTGTAGTTGAGTCTATGAAGAATCTTGCATATCAACTTCGTATGTGACACAAAATGTGCAGAAAAAGAAATTCAACAATCAATCGAAAATACACCGTATATTCTATGTAAGTGCGTCACAGCTACAAATGGAAACAGTTTTTTTGTATGTATGTAAATCCTATACCAACTTCCAGTTCACAAACAGAGCGTAGAATTGCTCAAATGGAAGAAATATCTGTCAGCAAGTGTAGAAAATGATATCAGGGCTTATCCTGTTGTTGAGATTATCGGATTTTTTCCCTCGATCGAAACAACAGCAGTGTGTAGCAGAAAGGTTCAATCGAAGGGTATTAAAAAACCTTCAACACCCAGGCAGAGGAAAAATAATTGTTATTGGAGGTTTATTTTTACTATTCCTAAACGACACAATATCTTCAGCGCATTAAATCACTTACTTCATATTATTTGAATTTTTTCAGCTAAATAACCTTTCCATAAAACTTTCATAGAAGGATGACTTTTCCTTTTATAAAGCCCTTTATCCTCTGGGATCCTTTTGATGACCGGGGAAAGGTAACAGGAGATAATAACACCAAACTTTCTCAATTTTTGTAATCAACATTCCTTTCAGTCTCTATTTCTTTTTTCTCAATAGATACGGCTTCAATTAGAGCCTGTTACTCACAACTAGTATGGTTTTAAGTATGCACTATCCTTCCAATGTCAAAACCCTCACGAAAACTCTTAGGAATGTCATTATGATCTTTCAAGGCTGGGATGAATTTGATATAGTGGCTGATTCTCCATTATAATGTAGCAATAATTGTATCGTAAGC
>Ga0115008_10002114_pt1 | contig 16453 bp, 11 predicted proteins | sample FraStrMetagenome_FD_87164 | JGI IMG/M metagenome (GOLD analysis project Ga0115008, IMG submission 87164) | Marine eukaryotic phytoplankton communities from Arctic Ocean - Fram Strait ARC3M Metagenome | ecosystem: Environmental > Aquatic > Marine > Oceanic | place: Fram Strait | collected...
CAATAGAATGAGATCAGTAGCTAATTTACTAATCATCATTCTATTTACTCCTTACTACGTCTGCCCAAGTCACGTTCCTCCTAAGGCCTTCGGATGCACAGACATTAGGCCTATTAACATTTTTGCTCAAAATTCCTTTTTTTTTCTTCTTTTCCAACAGCTCTTTGTGTGATATGATGTGATATTGCATACAAAAACACGCTTGCGGGGAAAAGTGTGAATAATAAAAAATAATTCTACGTAGTTTACGTACAAACCAATTTTATGGTGCAAGTATTTCAAAACAAGCTAATTTATGATATGGTGCAAGTATTTTAAAACGGAGGAAGTAGATCTACTTCGAAGTAAAATATCTTTTCGAATTCTTATCCGTCTGTCCGTAACTCTGAACATTAGGGAACAGGAAAATTAGGAATATCATGAATCAGGATATCAGATGGCCCACTTCCAAAATTCGTATTATTATGAAAATCTATTTGGGAGAAGTTCAAGATTCGCACTACCCACGCAAATGCATATGCTTCTCTCGTCATCAGATTCACATGTACAACGTACGACGAAGACGTATTCACATGAATCTCTCGGAATCCTTTCCTTTTCGAACAAATGTCACATATTCCCACGACCGAACTGAATTAGAAGTATCTATGTTTAATTACGACTTGAATCTTTTAAGTGCTTGTGCTCTTCACGACAATGCGTCTAATTGTCACCAATTATTCGATCTGCATTCTATCCATTATGGATATGCCGGTGATGGCGTTGCAGGTAGATATAATGTCTTTGTAGAGAATGCCCGGTGGGTGTACAATCACAATTATGATTCGAAAGAACAAACATTTCGAATAGAGCTAAATCAGTTTTCACACCTAATACCCAATGAGTTAAGGGATCTTTTTGGAGACGAGTTTGTTGAAGCTTTGGATCAAACAGGGGTGCAGAGCGGAACTGAAGATTTTATCAATTATGAAGATGATGAAGTTCACAACCTTGTCGTACCCAATGATAAACAAGCAAGTAACATCGCTGAAGAATCATCTTCGATCCACTTCGGGATATCCTCATCCAAATTTAAGTCTTTTGAGAATAGAACAAGTGAGAAGATTGAGGAGATTAAGGAGGTAATTGAGGAGGTATGGCGTTGGGTTCAAAACTTTACTAATGATGATGATTATTGGTTCGATGATGATTATCGGTTTGATGATGATGACAACGATAATGATGACGATGACGATAGGATCTACAACTTAATCACACTTTATGATAAACAAGCAAGTAAGATCGATGAAGAATCACCTTCGATCGAGTTAGGAATATCTTTGTCTGAATTGAAGTCTTCTGAAAATAAAACTGTTGAAAAGATTAAGGGAGTCTTTGAGAAAGTTTTGCATAGGATTCAAAATCTTACCGACGTAGATGATGACTGGGCTCAAAACTCTACTAATGTAGATGATAATGATGATGATTTGTCTACATTGAAATCTTTTGAGAACAAAACGAGTGAAAAGGTTAAGTTGGTCTTCGAGAAGGTTTTGCATTGGATTCAAAATGTAACTGATGTCGATGATGACTGGGTTCAAAACTCTACTGATGTAGATGATGATGACGATTGGTTTCTCACGTTTATTGATGATGATGGTAATGGAGATGATGAAAGTGAAGATGAAGACGGTGATGATGGAGATAATGCTGACGATGATGATGGGCTTTACAACTTCATCGAACTCAATGATAAGCAGGCAATTGAAGTTGCCGAAGAATCCTATTCGATCGACTGGGGGATGTATTCGTCTAAATTGAGGTCGTTTGAAGAGAAAACTAGCAAAAAAATAAAAAAGGTGTTGAAAAAAGTTCAGAAAATGGGTAACGATTTATATTCGGGTCATGTGTATTTAAATTGGGCGACAACGGTGAATCCTGATGGTGTAGCGATTGTGCAACCCCCAACGAATCAATTGCACTGTGGAAGCTGTTGGGCCATTACTAGTTCAAGAGCAACGTTTAGTAACGCTGTAAGAAACACTGGGTTTAGTGCTTTTACGCAGACCGTGATTAATCTGATGGATCGTAACGATTTCAATATTTCTGACGATAAGCAAGTAAATCAAGTAATCGAGACTGCTAAAGATCGGGCTAAATATGTCGAGAAACATGCAGTGCAACTTCCTACCCTATCTGTCCAAGAACTCATAGACTGCGATACACAGCATGAAATGGGATGCATTGGAGGTAATCCTCTGGTAAGTTCAGAGGGAAATGAAATGTGAATTATTTATACTGATTTTTCTTGTTGAAAAGACTGCCCTGTCGTTTATCCACAGTAATGGTTTAACTTCAAACGATGAATATCCCTACATAGGTTTACAACAAATTTGCCAAGAAAATAAACTTCATAATCCTATCGTAACTTTAGATGCCTACGGAGTACTTCCAACTGATGCAGAAAACTTCATGGCTGAAGCTGTGGAATCAGTGGGTCCTATCGCTGTTGGATTTTCCGTTACAGATCCTTCCTTTTTATATTATAAGGTAAAAAGATGATCGTTATTTTTCTCTTTTTTTTGATGCTTTTTCCTTCCCCTAAATTTTTTGTTCGCTCACGAATAGGGTGGGATTTATGAGAGTTCTATTTGCACACAAGGCCTTAATCATGCTCTGTTGCTCGTAGGGTACGGAGAAGAAATTGTAGGTAATACTACCCAAAGATATTGGATAGCCCAAAACAGTTGGGGGGAAAGTTGGGGGGAAAATGGGTATGTTAGAATAGCTCGTTCAAATTTGAATGGGTTACGAACGGGTCAAAGTGTTTGTGGACTCGCAATCGAGCCAAGTGTGGCGGTCGGTGCTCATTTTGTCCCAGAAGTACTTGAGAATAGCAACTTATCTCCTCTAAATATTTCTTCTTCCGTAGATGGAGCAGAAAAGGAAGGCAAGGGCAAGATTGGCTTTCCAGAAAAAATCATTCCAAGTAAATTTCTTGAAGTAATAATAGGTGCTGCATTTACTCTTGCACTCATTGCTGGGGTATTCCGTGTGTTTACACAGACAGAAAGACGGGAAGAGGACATGTATGAAAGGAAGCCGATACTTACAGCGGCCTCAGGAAATGGTTATGGTGCGTTACTGGAGAGTGAAGTCTAATTAGTTTTACTTTTACAAGTGTGACTTTAGTTTGTATCATCTAGCTCTTGTGCCATTAAGAAAAAAAATTATTTTTATTACGAGAATACAAATATACATACTATGAAGTATGCTACATAGACAGCATCTACGACGGCATAAGGAAGGCCACAACAATTGAGATCAAAAACAGGGAAGGTTGCTGGGTTACACAAGCTGCAGTTGTGTTGATACTAGGCAAAAATGACGGTGCACGTGTAGAACTTGGTTTCCCACTTATCTTGCTGTCGTTAGAAGGATGCGTTGTAGGGATGTGGGTTGGGATTGTAGAAGGTATGGGGTAGATTTGACACCAAGACTGTCCAAAAACTTCACATGTTCCTCGCAACGATAGATAGAACCCCTCACAATCACCAATACCAGCTGTGTTGTTGAAGCCATAATTATTCTCGTTGAGGATGAGCTCTGCCTCGTCAAAAAGGAAAATTGAGTTCACATTATCTTCAATACAACTCGAATTCATTGAAAGTGTGCCATGAGCTGAAATAACTGCCCAACCATTTTCTGCATCAATTGATCCTACTATTAGCGAATTTTGCATAGTTATTTTGCCATACGAAAGTATAGTTGAAAGAGCGGAGAAGTTGTTTCGAAAGATACACCGATCGATGTTAACAGACATTCCGGATATATCCCCAGAGTCATCTTCGTAGCGCACAGTTATTGCACTCCCCAAAGCACCTTTATTTCTAAGAAATATGCAATCAACTATATTCATGGCAGACGTAGGCCGACCACGTGCAAGTATTGCCGATGCAGACGCCTCCGTCATTGTCATCCCTTGTATTGTAACATTGTGTGCATTACCCCCAATAAAAAAATGGCTTAAACCTCCGTGAAAGGTACAATTGTTTTGGGAAGATCCGTTGTGTCCACAAATTATTGATATATTTCTGGCATAAATACCAATATCTGAAGCACTGTAGTGTTCATAGTCAATTTCAACCGGAAAGAAATATGAATCCGGACAAACGACGAATATTTCGTTACCTATTTAATTTTTGATTGGGATGAGTAGTTCATCTAATGTATCATCTTATGAAGACTCGAATGTTACAAAGATTTACTTTACCTTCACTAGCCATTACATCAGTTAAGAGCTGATTCCAATATACATAACCTTTACTGCCATCAAGACAGTAATATCTGGTAGGAGCATGTGACACCGTTGGACTGTGGCTAATTGTCGGTTTGACGGAAGGACGGGTGCTTGGGACCATGGATGGAACTTTACTTATAGACGGAACTACGGATAATGTCGGCTGTATGGAAGGAGTTGCTGAAGGATACTTGCTTGGTTGTCGACTTGGCCAGCTCGATATGGTTGGCGATATTGAAGTTGAAGGGCTGATTGTTGCAGTTTCGTTGAATAAAACACAGACATCCGCTTCAAACTGAATACACGACGCATTTCCTAAGAAAAGGACACCAGAGCATGACGTTCTATCTCCATAATTGCTAAACGTCTGAGTGTACAATAGTTCCGAGTCGCCTTCGATCGTAACTGGTTGGAGGTTATTTATCGTGCAACTTAATTGCATAGAAAGTAATCCTCCACCAGAAATCAATACTGGACTACCAAATGAGTCCAGAAAAACGCTTTCGTAGACTATAGTTCGGCCTCTGTCAATATGGATTGCAGCAAAAGCCTCGTTTTCAATGAAAAAAGTATTGTTCACAGTCAAGAAAATATCAGATCCGTCGATATGAATTGGCCTTCCAGAATTTTCACTAAAAGAGCAATCGTATACCCACACGAAAGTTGTGTTGTCGTTAGCCTGAGCTTGCCAAGAATCAGTAAGTGTGCGAATGTCTTTTCTTTCAGTTGGTAATCTTGAATTTTCTGGCGTCGGCCGATGTGCAGCTTTCAGGCGATTTTGCGACTCCGCCATCCGAATTTCAATCGATGGCTTAGCTGAATTCATAAAATGAACACCCGATACAGACAAATCATTTCCATGATAATTTGGATGGTCTTGTTTATGATTTTCCGGAAACATTCGGATATGCCCTGCCGCTCCATAAGATATTGTACAATTATTTATTTTTCTCCCGTTTTCACCGCATTGAATTAAGATAGTCTTAGGTACATTCGTGTAGTGTGATGATGGAATCTGTATCGCCTCAGTGAGATTAGTTAGGATAAACGAAGAATGCGGACAAATTACGTAAATCAGAACATCATCTTTCACATCCACCATCGTTGGCGGAAGAGAGTGCGAGGTGTAATAATAATTAAAATTTTCCATACTTTCAACATCCACTTTTAACCCTTCGAAAGTATCGTACCCGTAAATATTCGTTGTATTTACCACATCCGTACCATTTGCAGTCCAGCCAACATCTTCTCCTTCCAACGCAGGACAAAGAATGGGAGCTGCGTCCACAGCGATCCCAGAAATTGGAGATTGTGACGTTAACAGTAAAAGCAAGCACCACAACTTGTCCATAGTGATTTGTTTCATGTACCAATACCGATCGTTTCTTTTTTTAAATATTCGTCTCTCCCCTTTCTCAAGTATGAATAATTATGAATTCGATGTGTTTCAATATCGTATTTCTCTTTCGTCAGCCTTTAAATGTTTTATACCATGCTCATGCTCGTGCTCATACTCATCTCATCGTCAAGTCGGCACATTCATCTAAGTTTTCTTCAACGGTCTATTACTCAAATCCTGTTTGTGTAGGCACGAATACTCTTGAGTGTGAGTGTGAGTGTGAGTGTGAGCAATGTCAATATCATCGACCATATCAAAAAAGCAGGAACTCCTCGCACGCACACGTACTCGCACTCGTACAAAGGAGTACACTTATATCGGTACCCGTACATGTGCGTTTATACTCGTACATGTGCGTTTGTGCGCGGTGCGTGAACATCTCTCCCATAATCGTACAGCCATAGCCATAGCCATAGCCATAGCCATAGCCATACATGCACAGAGAGTTCAGAGCACATACGTAGACATGTGTAGAGTTTGTGACACTCGACACTCAAATCACATTATATTACTATTGCACATTGCACATTCCAACTCCCAACATGTACTAGTATTAATACCCCATTGATTTTATTAGCAAAAAAGCCAACAAACGACTATGAAAAGCCGAGTTTCCAAAGATGAACGTTTCAGAACAATAATAGCAAGCCAGGTTCTTTACTACGACGCGATGGCAACGAGGCAAAATCTATGTTCCATCAAATCTCTTGCGATGATTGTGTTCATTTTGGGAGTGAATTGGATTAATTGCGTTAATGGTGCTGCATGGAGTGGTCGAAGCGTTCGAATAAGAGATTGTAATAATAATGTTGGGAAGAGGACTTCATCGATTGAGGGTTGTCAACCATCCACAACTACTCGAGTTGGAATGATGAGCAGTGGAAACAGTATTGACTCGTATAAAGAGGCGATTGGGAAGTATTGCAAAGAAATTCGAAAAGGTTCTGTAGTTGAATTGTTCAGTGATAAGCAGTGTAGATTTGGTATTGTGAAAGAAATAGTTGTGGATGATAGTGTCTCTAGTTTCATCGAAATGGAACCTTTGTTCGATATTGTGATGACGCCATATGACTGGCTGAATTCCTCAACTTTTTCAATGAAGGAGTTTCAAACAAAACGGGTTGATCTAGGTCAGATTACAACCGTTTGGTTCGCACCGAAAGCGGTTTGTGGGATAAATGGTTCGGAGTTTGACGCATTATTGAGAGAAGCTAGGCTCTTGATTGAAGGATTGCCAGTAGGCGGAGATGAGTTTGGTATGGACAAGTTATGGAACAGATATCGAAACCGTAAAATGGAAAAGCTTCCCTTTACAAAAAAGTCCATCAACGTAAACAAAAATATTGACGAGAAGAATAAAACAATCCTACGAAGAGTGCTAAAGCAGAATATTAGAGGCCTCGCCACTGGTAAACATGTAGCTTACGAGTTATTCTCAATGCTTTCACCTAGCTCCATATTCGCAGGATCTATGATTTTAGGAAAAGATTCAAAAATAGGAGGGCGCTTCAAAAGATGCTCGTGCCTATTTGTCTCAGGGGAGAAAAACAATGATGATCCCGTAATCTCTGTTCTAGATGGAGGATGGCTTGCACTGGATTCTGGTACAAGAACAATAACTGAAGCAAAACGATTTCTAGATCGTAATGCTGTTGATAAGACAGGAAGTTTTGCTCTTATAACCGATGCTGATGAACGTATCGCAAATAGATTAGAAAGTCTTGCTATGGGGGAAGAAGTGGCCTTGAGTAATGACACAACAGATATGGAGTTGGATGTCAAAGCGTCATTAAGAGCGATGTCGTTGCCGCTCACACCCGAAGGAGCAAAAACAGCTCTGATTCGAATTGGTAGATGGAGTGAAAGTGACCGTGCCCAAAAGAGAGAGAACAATGCTGCTATAGAACCATGGTCGCGAGAAATTATGAATGCATCAAAACACTTAATCTCATACAGGGAAAAGTTAAATGCAAATTATCAAGATTATGTGAAGCAAAAATTGCAAGACGGATCTGATCGAACAAAATGTTTTGATGATAGGGTTGATCTGACAGCTTTGCCAGCTATATGTGTCGACGCAAAAGGGGTTTCGTTTCGGGACGACGCTATTTCCATTCGTCCACGGTCAGTTACTGGAAGAAAAATGAACGCGTCACAATCAAAATGGGAGTTGTTGATACATATTGCCGATGTATCAGACATTTACTGCGTTTCCAACGATAACCTACAATTTTCAGAGATTTTGACTGATGCTTCAAGGCGGCGGGGCTTCAGCCGATATGATTTGCCGCTGGGTCCCCTTCATTTGCTTCCTCCGATAGCACTTCAGACGTTGGCTCTTGATGCAAAGCATACCGGTAATTTAAATCGATGCGTTACCATATGGGCATATATTGATGAATTCTCAGGGAAGCTCGTTGACTTTGGAATTGAACGTAAGTTTACGTTTATGGTTGTTAATAACACTTGTTATTCTAGCATCAGCTCATGATTACATACTTTCTAAGGCTCCTTAATTGCAAAGGTCGTCCCGCTCACATTCGACTCTGCGACGAAGATTCTCTCCACAAGTCAAGAGGACATTTCTCATGAACACAAAAATACGAAAATGGTTTTGGACATATTTAATAGGATTGTTTTGTCATGGCAAAGTTTGCAATTGAGCACTAACGAGGCAACAAGAGAACGTGAATCTCGACTAAAAGTTAAGGAGCTTATTGACTCAGAATCTAAAAACACGTCACAAAAGCGAAGATTTGAACGCAGAAAAGGTCACGTCTTAGTTGACTGCGCACTCGACTTGTATGGTATATGCTTATCGGCCTTATTAAGGAAGGCAGAAGTTCCGATTCCTCGTGCTGCTGGTATAGGCGCTGCTTCAAGAGGAGCTCGAGTTGGTACTGCACCGTTAAGACGCTACGTTGACGGCTTGGCGCAAAGACAGGCATTATCGGCACTTTGTTCGTTTGGTGGGAAACCATTGACTAAATCAGAATGTATAGAAGCTTCACAATCTGCTAGCAGAGCTAAAAATTTGCAAACTAATGTTTATGCTTCTAAATCATTTCGGCAAAAAGATGGCATAAGTCGGGAAGGAAAGCAAAGATCGGCTTTGAGGAAATTATCTGGGCACCTCGCATCCTTCGGAAAGGCTTCACCTGTCCGAGCTATAGTAGCAGGAAAAAATAGCGAAGTAGTGATCAAAGGGGTTGGCGCCATCGGGAAATGTCAAAATTTAGTAGGTAACGAGAAGCGCGGTAAAGAAATCAAAGTAGTCGTAAAAACAATTGTTCCAGAGAAAGGGCTACTTATCGTCCAGAAAAAGTGATTAAGGTTTCATGTTAAAGCACTCCAAAGATGTCTCAAAAGGGTACAAAGCTGCTAGTCCAAAACAAAAATTGGGAATAGGCGAGTAAAGCGCATTCCGATCAAGTTACGGAATTTAATAGATTTCGGATGAAATTTCAGAGTGTGATCTTCTTTTGAACACAGCTTTCCTTTGACGGAAAATTCTTCATTAGGATGAATATGGCATTTGTGATGTAAATGAATTACATTTTATAGAAATGAATGACAAAATTATTCAACGCTATGCGGTATCCAGAACTGAAAACTTTCAATTACCTTGCAAACTTAGAGATTTTGTCAAACACAAGTGCGTGCATTAACACGATAAGTCGAAAAATGAAAAGAAGGGAGTCGGATACCCGTAAAGTTTTCTCAAAGTAAAGGCTTCTTTGCTCTCTTCGCCACCAAACAGCTCGTCTGGGAAAGGTACATTTTCTGAAAGGACACTGTACTTTCTACCATCAAGAATATTAGCATCGTCTTCACTACTAACCGAGTTGTCATCGCCAGCAGCTAAGTCTCCCATGAATTGATTGTGAACGCAAACTTGAAAATTTATTCCATCATTAGACCTCGACAATACTGCATCCGCATCCCACTCATGCAAGAAAGAAGACAATCGATAGAACAATCGAACTCGCTCCTTCATGTCTATTATTTTGCTAGCAACTTTCGTAGTAGCGACAAAAAAGTCCTGTGCACATGGTCCTATCTCATTCAAATCAATTTTGCTCTTTCGACATTGCAAACTTCGTTCGCATATTTTAATAGCATCAATAATCAACCCACTGTCAAGCAAATATCTTGCAGCCAGGTTTGGAACATCGCAATCGAAAAGAACTTCAATAGCATAATTTGTCGTTATTCTTTGAAACTTTTCCGAAGAAGAGCTATACGGTGATTCTGAACACATCTTTAAAATCGTCTCTGCAAATATAATTTTGCCCAAAGAATACTTCGAGATATCCTCGTCTGATACCACAGAATTAAGACAATCATTGTGCATAAAAGAAATGCATTCGTCCAAACGATTAAGTCGCCAGAGCATGGATACAATGATGCATTCTAGTGCAATACTTATTGGTATGTTTCGTTCTTCAAGTGCTAATCTCAAAGCAAAAGCAATATGAACAAGTCCGCATAGCGCTCTTTTAGTAGAAACACATGTCACGGAATCAAAACAATTTTGGCTTGTCACTAGAGCAACTGCCCTTCGGATAACTAGTCTGACACAATCTGACTGTGATATAATATCGAGTAAATGTGGAAGTTCCATAACATTTTCGTTTTCTAACATAATTGCTGAGGAGTTATTTAGAACTTCGGGAAGTAAAGAAGCAACAGGAATTTGTTGTAGCTGAATATTCATATCCAAACCCCAAATGGAATCTATTTTCCTTCTATAGAAATTTGCAATATCCCCTGCCCAATGACGATACACATAGGGAAGATACTCGTCACTTCTCTCAATCATATTACTTATACCATCTAAGACTATTCCTTTTGATAAATTATTTGGCGTCTTTCTTTTCAACAGAAAAGAAACAAGATTTTCGTCCTCTAGCACTCTCCGTTGCATCAATACCTCTAAGTTAACTTTCAACAAGAACATTTTACAGTCATCACGCCTTCTAGCTATATAAATTGTATTTGATGGTGAGTAACGCTGAGTGATGTCAACTAAGCCATGTTTTAGACAGTCATAGTTGTTTATGGAGGTAATGACGAGAGCTTGGGAGGATTTTTTCAACCCGATATCAAACAAGGCCACTTCGTTATCCGAAAATTGAACACATAACAAATTGTCTAATACGTAGATTTGGGTGTTTGCATCCAAAACAAATCCTAGATTGAAATTAAACACACGGTGAATTTTGTTTTTTGCTCTGTCCAGATGGTATACTTCAAGGCAACCAATTTCGCTTCTTTTCAAATAAACGAAATAAGGTTCGCCGTATAAATTGACCAGGCGAATGTCATTCACCGCCACCCTTTGAAGCCCCCTATCAATACCACTCAAAGATCCGACTATAAACAAGGGTAGAACATCTGGCGGAGGAAGCTCGGATCGAAAATTCATAATCCTCGATGGCAGCAAACTAAACTTGCTCTGGTAATTATAATCGCGCTTGAGTAAAGTTGAAAGCGACGGTGAAGTTGGGGCATCTTTTGTGCTTGTCCGAAGAAAATAAGTCCTCAAGATTATCGCGGTGCTAATAGCTTCTGTCATAGAGGATAATGAAGCTCTTCCTCCGCTACTTTGATGAGTAGTTTCATGCGACGAAGGAGATAGTTCACCACAAAGTAATGTTCGAGTTTTCGAATCGAAATAGAAGGAATCATTTGCATGCGCATAAACTCGTGAGCGCTCAAGTTTTTGCCGCACGCGAGACACCTTGTAGAAAAGGACTGATTTCGAAGTCACTAAAATAAGGTCTTGAGAATTTCCTCCATGGTCGCTCCAAATGATTGCATTAGGTAGAATATGATTTATTTCCGAGTCAAGGTTGTGACTATCAAAAGTTATTGGTATCAAGAACTCGTTTCCTTTATAAGTCGAGATAATTCCATGTAACGGCACCGTATTTGCTGAAGACGATTGTGCCGAAGGGTTATAGCATGATAAGTTTATTGCCCATGGATCAGTTTTTCGCTCCCCTACCATTGCGACAATGACAATTGTTTTAGATATCTGAATTGCAACGAATGATTTGTCAATAGATAGCTTCACAAGAATTGGTTTCGTTATTGCGCTTGAGGAAAAAATTGGCAACATGGGGCTTCCTACCAGACTAGACGATCTGGCGTCCTCATTACAGGCACCGTCAGTCGATTGATAACAACACATCTCTTCATTGAGATATGGATAATATCGAAAACAATACATAATCTTTGTATCTCCGTTCACAGCACTGTTTTCAGGCCCTAAAATTTCGTCATCCCTTTCGCTAACATTATCATTTCCATTTACAATTTGTTCCTTTTCCAAAAAGACGAATTCATTATTTGCTTCATCCATGTACCAAAATGGAGATGCTCTATTGCTGCTGCTTAAATCCCCTGTATATCGACACGCTTCAGGTAAAATAACTTCTTCCAAGTAGGCTCCATTTTCAATAATATTACTCATAACTTTATTCAGTTTCGTTCGAGCATGAACATCCACGCTTTCAAGAGTATTTCTCACTCACTCACTCACTCACTCACTCACTCACTCACTCACTCACTCACTCTCTCCTGAGATAGATAGTGAGAAACAAAGAGAGATCCTGAGATAGAGAGTGAGCTACGACGCAATAAACAGTAGCTCCTTCCTCTCAAATATTCAAAGGCTCCACTCCACTTTACAAACGCACTATATAACACTCTATATTTTATATTACTCTTACGTAATGAATGCACGATTCAATAATGTATATATGAATGTCCTGAGACCTGAGACTCACTCTCTCCCGTGAAATGATTGCAGCTCTACTCGTACGAGTAGTTGTGGTGGTGTGTTGTCCAATCAAACACAGGATCGTTTCTGTAAATCAGAACATCATAGAGGTATAGAGAGAATATTCTTTCATGAAAAAGAGAAAGAGTATACGTGAAACGTTCTCTGGACAAAAGTAGATCCTCGAATACAATACTAACAATAATTACACTTCTCTTGATGAGAACATATGAAGAAGAAACAATAAAACGTCAACACCAACCAAATCACTCCTACACACCCACCCAATATTACACCACCAACAACTAAACAACAACTCATGGAACTTCACAACATATCTATCATCTCAGTCTCTCTTCTCATTACACATTACACATTACACACTCTCACTACACAGTCTCTGTACGAATTGGTATTGGTATTGGTATTGGTATATTGGTATTGGAATCGAAGCAAGGTCTCACCCAACAGCACAACCCACACGAAAGCTCTCTCTCCTAAATCATCATGTCCATGTTAAAAGATCCCAAGGATCGATGGCGTACCGGGGACAGACATTACTGTAAAATATGCAATGCCTGGATGGGAAGCGATCGGGCGTCCATACTGACGCACGAAAATGGAAAGAAGCATAAGGCGAATCTTGAGGAGAGTCTGAAACGGAAAAGGCAAGATAAAGCTAGAGAAGAAAAGCAACAGGCTGCTCTGGAAAAGCATATGGCGATGATTGAGAGGGAGGCAACTCAGGCGCATTGGACGGATTTGTCGTCGGGTTCGTTTCAATCTCAATCTGGAGGTGTTGGTGGAGGTGTTGGGAATAGGTATGGGGCGGAGCCGATGAATATGGTTTCGGCATTGGGTGGAGATCCTACAGCTGTGATTGGAAACCGGAGGAGTTGTGTTCCTGTGTCGGTATCTTCTCAAGGTCAACCTGTTGAGAAAAATGAAAGTTGTAAAGGACGGGGTAGGGAAAAGGATGGATCCGAGAAGAAAGCCGAATTAAATTCATGGAAAAATAAAAAGGAGAGAAGGAAAAATGATGATAATGATGAAAATGCAAATGATACCACTGAACGAAGTAACTTTTCTACTGATGGGAAGGTTGGTTTGAAGAAAATTTCAAATGATGAAGGTCACTATGAGATTGATGGCGTCACGTACTTAGAAGGTAAGTCAACTAGGTTATGCACCCAACAGACGGAACGAATTTGCTTATATTTGCTTCTTGAAGGGGAGATTTTTGGAAATATTATAAGAGAAGGAACAGCAGTGGAGCTTTGGATAGGATCATCTGAAAAACGGGGTGTAAAAATGTTGAGTGAAAACATTCCACTTTGGAAAGCTGGCTTGGTATTGAAAGTGTACAAAGATGCAAAGGATATAGAGAAATTATCGTTCGACGTTGCTTATTTAAGGGATCCTAGTGACAAAGAGGAAACTGTAGAATCAAAAGCTGTCTGTTCAAGACTCCGACTAGCCCTTGGGAGAGGAGATGGTGTACCATCGTCTCTTGAGGAAGCGCGGCTCATTAGACAAGGCGGAGAGAGCATCGAACAATTCAAAATGGAAATTGAAATCGACGACAAAACTGGCTTTTCTACTTGGAACACTGTTTCAGTTCGTAAGGCTACAGTGCAACATGAAGAAAGCAAAGAAAGAGCAAGGGAATGGGCAAAAAGACGTGAAGAGGCACAAAAGGAAGAGGACACGAGAAAAGAGGCAGAAGTTAGAAGAATGGAAGAGGCAAAAAATGCCAACGCAGATGATTCAGCTCTTGGGGCATATGACGTGTGGAATAGCGGTAGCGGTTACAAGGGTGTCGATATAAGTAAAGAAATGAAGTTGAATTCATCGGATACAGCAAAAAGTTTAGCCGATGGGGCAAAAGTCGCTTTCAAAAAGAGGATTTCGAGTAATGGTAATTCGTCCAATAATGTGAAAAAGAAGAAATTTCGACGAAAAACTCAGGATGTAGATTGAACTATCATTTTTGTTGATATCTTCTTAAGGATGAAAGTTTGTAAGGCTTGTTTATTTCATTTCCTTGAAGATGTGCGTATTGATACGTAATACCTCGGGATAAAAACTGACACGAGTCGGATATTTCAAGTTTTTGAGCACTACATGTATCTAATATATGATTTCTCTCAACGAAGGCAAATACGTATACCGGTATATCAACTCCGGCTAACGAATCATTGAGATTTCAAGATAGCAGATGTTAAAACATTCACATATTGAATACCGGTATGTGAATACAGCATGACTTAAAACTGCATTAAACCGACTTCAAAAGTATTTAGTATTTCTACTCAGAATTTGATAAATAGTATAGGTATGACACCCTTTTCAGCTCTTATAGCATCCACGACAATCCGAGTTTTCTGCAAAGCTTACCAAACACGGCGATAAAGGAATATTGAGCATTGTTTTGAAAAATGCGCAAATTTTTCTCACGTATGGGGCTCGCAATTAATAGCCCCTTTCTGTTCTGTATTTTGTGCCAATACCAGGCTGGATTGTAGAGCAAATCACCTGCGCGTACGTCCACATAAGAAAGCGGTAGATAGTCAAAATATTTTGACACCAATTTACTTGATATTGGATATATAACAGCAGGAAGCTTAGATGATCGCCGAGGCGAAAAATAGGATGAGTATCTCGGGTGCATAAAGTACCATCTCTTCGCACCAAAAACTTGAATAAACCAATTATGCGCCCCCTTCATAGCGACGATGTTATAAATTTTAAAGCCTCTTTTCATAAATATGAGGCAATTCAAGTCAACTTACCTCACTATGCCAACCAGTGCCAGTTGTTTCTTTAACACTTCCTGATCCGCGACCGACAATAAATTGTGTCAATAAATAATCCCTAGAGTATAACCCAAAGCCTTCACCAACGCGATCATTAAGCTGCAAGTCATCATAAACCACCTTCGAGAGTTGGTCTTTCTTTGCTCTCGTGAATATATATTTACCAGGATTGTCATCATCTATAATGCTATGAAATACTTCAGGCAACTGTCCAGTACTCGAACGCTGAAAAGCATCTTCATTTCTAGCATTCTCTGCATAGCTTACATTATAATCATGCAGTAATGAACTAAGGTATCCCTTTTTATCCCATTCATTAACAGCTCTGGTCCCAATAAATAAACCGCGGACGATGCAAGGTTCCGACCATCCCTCCGTACACTCTTCCATGGCTTGCATGTTAAACTTCTCGCATTCAATCTCATTAATATGAGCATGCTCTTTCACATTTGTAAGTCTCGACAAAGGGTCAAGAACACTCCACATATATTTTGTTATTTCAGGAAATGGCGTAAACAATAAAAAGTTTGGAATCATGTAAATAATGGGGTCGCCACTCTGAACGGTTCTCTTCGCACAAAATGCAATCAAGGCAAGTAGAGCAGTCTTGAGCACTGCATCAAAACCAATGCGTTCTTTGCGTTGTTTTCTTTTTTGTTTGGTGTTCATATTGAATTGCCTCCTTTTAATCGCAAACACGGAGAGGCAACCGAAAACGATCGAACTTGCAAGTAAAGTCAAAAACATTCTCTTTTGAATCTGAAAAGTAATGAGTTCCACAAAAACTGACTTCATTTCTTAATACACAAATAACCAGAACGTTTTCATAGACTATCTATGTACTATTTGTTTTTGAAAATAAATGTATTATACCTCGCTCTCTCTCGAGAGAATATTAATCATTTAAAAAAATTATAATCTTCGAAGTACTTGAAAGTTGCGCTCTTCAGGAAAATAAAAAATACTTCGAAGTAAGACTTTTTTTAAACTGTATGCTTTTATTTTATTAACTACGCTTTTATTTTATTAACTTCTACTCCTGTACCAGGTATAAATTGATGAGAGATCATATTTTAGTTGTTAGGTATTACGCTAATTTTCTTCTCGCTACATTCATATGATTCTTTATGTCAACGAGGTTCGGAACTTATGTTGGTCATTCGGCTAAATCA
>Ga0115008_10002116_pt1 | contig 16451 bp, 12 predicted proteins | sample FraStrMetagenome_FD_87164 | JGI IMG/M metagenome (GOLD analysis project Ga0115008, IMG submission 87164) | Marine eukaryotic phytoplankton communities from Arctic Ocean - Fram Strait ARC3M Metagenome | ecosystem: Environmental > Aquatic > Marine > Oceanic | place: Fram Strait | collected...
ATCATTCGACCAATCAGGCACTTTCTCTTTTAGAACTTTCACACACTCCACAGCGGCTTGCTGCTTCGCTTCGTTTTGCTGTTCTTTCAGTTTTCCGTAAAAACCTTCAGCTTCTTCAGTTAAAAACTTTAAGTCTTGCTCTGCTTCCTTTGCATCTTTGCGAAGTGCCGCAAAGTCGTCGGGAGTTAGCTGCCGAGAGGCAACCAACATATCGACTTCTTCATATGGCTTAAAACGCTCTTTTGCTCGGTCTAGCATTGCACGTAATGACGCATCTGCACGTTCCAGACTTTCATTTGCCTGTTTACGCTGGGCTGCGGTTTCTTGAGACTTTCTTGTTAAAGCTGCTTCTTGGCCGTAAAGACGCTTGAGATCTTTCACAGATACCCGTTCAGTGTTACCGTCAACAACGACTTCAACCAGAGCATCTTCCGCTAACGGTAGAGGCTCTTCTTCGGTTTCTTCGTTGGCTTCGGTTTCTCCTTTTTCGGGGTCTGTTTCTGTCTCTTCATCTACTACTTCCTCTTCAGCTTCAAGTTCAGATTCATCCTCTGTCTCGACGAGGGTTTCATCTTCTGCCTCTTGGGTTTGATCCGATAGCTCAGAAGTTTCTTCTTCTTGAGCGTCTTCCCATCTGCCTAGAATGGCATCTGCTGCATCGTCAATGTTGTGATGCAGTATGCGTGAATCAGGGGTTTGCTGGACGTTATCTTTATCAGACATGATCCTCTCCATCTTCAAGTTGATTAGCGGTTACTAAAATTTCATCTTTAATTTGAACCTTCTGGCGCAAGGTAGAGACAATATCCACAATAGCTTGATAGTGCTGATGTGCAGTTTCTCTCTCCTCAAACTCGGACGGTTTGGTGTTTATGAACGTGGTGTAGGTCGAATCGACAAGCTGGGTGATCGTCTTATTAAATACAGGCGTGTCCAACAGCGTCTGAGCGGCTTCACCTTGCTCGATTAGCTCTTCTTGTGACATTTTCTCTCCTTGGTAGTATTAAAAAATTATCCTCTTGGTGAGGCAATCGCTGCGATTTCATCTGCTTGTTGAACAATTGCAAGTTCAGCGGCATCGATGAATTTCTTATGCAACAGTTGAGCTTCTGCGAGATCAACTTCGTCGCTAGAAATAGCAAACGCATTCTCAGCTTTTAAAGTCTCTAGCTGTATCTTCATTGCGTCGTTCTGGGCTTGCATCTTTGTCTTGAGTTCAGCCACCTGAGTCTGTCGCTCAGTCACTTCGATTTGCTTCTTGAGCATTTCTAACTGTAGCTCTTCCGCAGGGTTAGGCTGCTCGGGTGGCAACTTGCTAGGAGAAGTCAGGTACTCGGTAACATTCTTAACGCCACTTAATTCCATGACTTTCTTCATCAAAGCGTACTGGTTCTCGGAGGTGTACATTTTTGACAATTCTGGATCGCCTACGAACACCTGATGCATAGCCATGTACTTCTTACTTTCATTTTCCTGTTCGCCGTAACCCAGATGCAAACTGATCGAAACATCCCGCCTGTCGGCCCACTTACTTGGATCAACTGGGACAAAATTACCCGCAAGCTCAACCATCTTTTCTTCAGTCTCATTTTCTATTACAAGCTGGTATATCTCTTGATATAAAGGCTTTAAGAACTGATTGGCGAAGTTGCGCGCTATGATCTTTTGTCTTCCCTGGGACATAGAAGATAACTGCTCGACCATCGCAGCCGAGTTTTGCTTGGAGACAGCATCTTTGTTGGTTCCGGTAGAAAGCCTGTTGATACCCGTGGTGTCTTGCTTGTCTTCATCAAGCATTTCAATCGTCTTAAATACAAACGGATTCAAAGGAGCCTGAGCCATCGGCATAATAGCGTCGGGGCGAGACACATTGACCAGACCGCCGACGCGGTTGTCAGTCAGTTCTTTAGGATTTGTAAGGCCACCTTTAACTACTGTGTAACGCGGGTTGTTGGTAATCATTGCATGATCAAGAATCGAGCGAGTCAGTACAGTCCTAGCATTCTGAGTTGCTATAACTTTGCTTCCAAAGTTTGATCCAAAAAAAGCATGAGGAGTCTGAAGCGCAGCAAAAGCAATAAAGGGTCTTCTGGATACCTTTGTTTTATCAAGTAAAACATTGCCAGCTTTTGTCACTTTATATAAGTCTGCGACTCCAGACCCCTCAACGTCAATATTGATAAATGCTTCTGTAATTTGTACTGAACGAACCTGATCCTGATAAGCATCAGCGCCAAAGCCTCGGCTAGAATTTCCGTGGCGTGCCAGTACCTCTGGATCAGTCTCAAGATCAACGTCACCGTGGTCGCCTATCTTGCTTAACAAAGATTCGGAATAACCCTCGTTGCGGAGGTCGCTTAATGTTTTACGAGTGCGGTGGGCGCAGAAATTAACGTCCGCAAGACTACGTGCCTGTGGCTCAATTAAAAATTCTTCGGGAGCTACGTTTTCAATAATGACTTGGCTGGTGTCGCGGTATAAACAGATTTCGCCGCTTACAAGTCCAAATTCATCCGCAGTAGTTTCTTTTAACTCGACGTTATCTTGCGCCAAGAGCATATCAAGCTCATCTGGCGTAAGATCTTCAAAATACTCTGTGGTGAAATCCGTCTGCTCTTGCCAGAACACTTTGGCTATTCCATTTCGAGCAACGAGAGAATCGTGAATCGCCGTTGCCATCACGGAGTACAAATCGTTCTGCCGAAAAGCGACGTAGTCAGCGTATGCTGTACACACATTGGCCTGTGGAACGTCTTCTTCGTTTTGCGCGTCAAATTTTACAATTCCAGAACCACTACTGAATACTTCAAGCAACTGAGCTTTCATTGACTCGATGGAATCAAAGACATCTTGAGACACATATTTGCTGTTACCATCGTGGACTGGACGCGGCAAAACAGCGTTGTAATAATCGACAACTTTCGTGCGTTCTTTCGATATTTCAGAATCGTAATAGCCAACTGACCGCCGCACGTTGTCATCGACCAGCGTGACAATCTGCGTATCACTTAACTTTTTGTAGTCGCGTTTTTTTGCCATGTCACACCATCTCTATGTAATATTCATTTGTCGATTCAACAGGCTCCCACGCGCCTTCGTGAACCATGTTTGCAAGTGCAAGAGAAATGACACAATCGTCGTGGCATCCTGACTCGGCAGTCATCTGGCCTGTCTCTGTAGCAACATAAGTCATCATTTCGCGTAAAGTCACTTTGCAGTTGATTTCGATTTCGTTTTCGCGCACAGCCGCACGGAGTTGGTCAATAAGGAGGGGTTTACTTTTTGACGTAGTTGTCCAGCCTAATTTGACAGTCTCTCGATCAGTTATTGAATCGTGCTTTACTTCAGTATAGAAATTGGGGTAAGCCATATCTTTACCCAGTCTTGTACAAGTCAAAATGCCGTGAGAGTTGTTCTCGACACAAATAAAGGCATCGTTAAAATAAGTACCTAAAGCAAAAAGAACTTCAGCAAAATAATCGGGATGGACATGGCCGCGCCAAACGCCTACCTGACGTTTTTTAGAGTCGAGAATTTGAGCAACGCTATAATCCCCCCCGACTCCCATGCTTGTATCAGCGCCGATGACGTATTGCTCGCCCTCTTCGTGATTCATAAACGTGGTCAGTTCGCCGCGAGCATTGTGCAACCAATCGTCGCCTTCCAGTGCCATGCGCTCTTTTACGTCTTTTGAGTCTTCGATCATCTGTAAGAGTTTTTCTGGATTGAACACTGGGCGACCAGACGTTCTAAAAGCCACATCTGCCGTATCGGGATATTCTTGATTCCAAAGATCGAGGCCGTTCTGGGCAACCTTCCGTCGTCTGAACATAAGCTGGCCGTCCGTCAGATTGTGAATCTCTACCAGCTTTTCTTCTTCTGGTGTCTTCTCAAAATGATCTGTGACTTTCTCGGAATATTGTGGATCAACAAACCAAGGTATAAATACTGGGATGTAGCCGTTAGTACCATCAACAGCGCCTTTCCACATATCGTAAAAAACGCCAGAAACACCATTAGCAGTACTTTCCACAAAAATGGCAGTTCCAGGAACATTGGGTACGGCCTGAGTCAGTCCGTTCCAGTTGTCTTGTGCAGATGACCGCTGCCAAAACGCAAGCTCAGAAGCATGAACGTGCGTCAGAGTCTCCCCGCGCCCGATAGACTCACCACCAGCCGTACTGACGATAAAGCTACTATCGAGAACATCAAAAGTAAGTTCCCGACGGCTGGAGTATTTTGTGTGTGGCTTGAGGATCTCTGGACAGTGTTCGTGGTATCGCTTAGTCATGTCAAAAAGTGCGCGGGTGCTGTCGCTTGCATGGGTGACAACCATAGCCTTACAGGCTGGGCGCTGACTTACCGAGTAGTAAAGATATGCGCCAATCTGGGTGCTTAATCCAAGCTGCCTAGCCTTCAGTATTACTACCCTTATTTTACCTTCGGACTTTAGCTGGTTCTCAATAGCATCTGACAATATTGTCTGAGCATTGTTTAACACCAACGGTTTTATCTGTCCTTCCTTTGTGCGTATTTTTAACGCTGATTTGGAGTAAAAAGGGAAGTTTTCATACAGCTTTTTACGGATAGCCCGTAGTTGATTGTTCATCTGATGATTTCTCCTCATCTACAAGGAGGCTCGACAGAAAATCTTCTGCTTTGCTGATAGAAACGTCCGTCTTTGCTACAGGCTTTGACTTAGTAAAATCCAAAACTAGTCGGGCAGCAGCAAGCCGCTCTCTCGTTTCACCGTCAAGCCTGAGAATGCTAACAGCCGTTTCTAAAGCCTCTTTTTGGTAGTCATCTTCGATGTCGTGTTCTTTAGCCATAAGTTCCACCATTCGTTTCGCGTATTGTTTAGCTTCAGCACGAAAAGGGGCAATGGACTCTTTTGTGTGTCCATCAGGAACCCCCTTTGGTCGGCCTCCATTCTTCCTTGGTTTCGTAGCCCACTGACGGCGTAGCGCACGGCCTTCTTCTGTTTTCATCATTGTATGAAAATAGTTATTTTCCTTTGCCCGAGCTTGCTGAGGCTGAACTAGAGTTTTTTTTGGAGCTTTTGCGCGCTGCTTTCTCGATTCCAAGCTGTATCTCCTGTTGTTTTTTTGCTTCCACAAGACGATCAGTTAAGATGCCTTCGACTATCTCGCGTGTGCTTACGCAAGTCGTGCAGTAAAAATCTGCGGGGAGCGCAAAATGCATATCTTTGAATATTTTATTTTTTTGGTCTGGACTCAGTAGTGAACTCGCGTCTACCTTTTCGATGGACGCGAGTATCTCTACAAATTGCATTGCAGTGACGTTCATTGGTTTCTCCTTGGGGGTGGGGTTCCTACATTTGCTGTTGGCGTACTTTTTGAAGATATGGAAGGATGAACTTATTAATTAAATTCTGGGGAACTCCCTGTGATTTTAGTTTTGTGTGTTCATTCTCAAAGACTTCTAAAATATTATTATTTTGAGGCTCTTTAAATATCGTCAAGGTGCTAATTAGCTGAGTTTTTTGTAGGGGTGTTATTTCACTCTGGCTTGCATTATTGACTTCATCAATTGCCTTTTGAACAGTCGCTATATTGCGATTTTTACCTCGTTCAGCAGCATTAGAAAGACCAGATGAATTAGCAGGGTTTTCCACAGCACGAAAAATTGGCCTATCTGGTGGAGCCTTTCTTAACTTAGCAAGCTCTGGATTACTGTCGAGAAAAGTATTAGTCAATTGAATTATGGAACTAAAATCAGTCAATTCTGGAGTGGTTCCCTCCGTTATATTTGTAACAATAGCTTTTAAATCAGCAGCGAGAAGTTTTGCTGCGGGATCAGGATTATTATCAAGCTGGGTGATAACTAAGGGCAATACTTGCAAAACGCCTTGGCGGTCAAGACCTGTACCAAGGCTAAACGTACCTTCTGGACTTTTGTTATCAACGCTACGTCCAGAGGGATCTTGAGCGTTTGCAAATGCGCGGACACTGGCAACATTTCCTGTTTTCTGAGCATCTTGAAGTGCTTTGGACTTTAGCACAGCTTCTTTCGCCAAGACTTTTGCTTGTCTTTCTTGTGATACAACTCTTGCGGCTGCTACTTTCTCAGTCTCTTTCTTTAAGTTCTCTTGCTGAACGTACTCAAGATAAGAAGGGGCTGTGATTGCGGGTAGGTTGCCTTTACCTGAGTTGTCTTTGACGTACTTTGCAACGCGGCTGCGTCGGCCTGTCAGACTATCAATTAAACGCCCTGCCGCTGCACCTCCAGCTTGATATACAAGTGATGTACCGCCTGTGCTGGCAGCTAGGCCACCAGTACCTAGCGCCCGTAACTGATCAAAAGGAGTTGTTGGGATGTATTGACTGTTACCGGATGCAAAAGGGAACAGCGCGTCGGTGTACTGACTGACACCCCCTTTTAAGCCGGTGTTGACGACCCGAGTAAGCTCGTTCATCTCGCGCATACTATTTAGCAACGCCTGTCCCTCGCCCCATTCTCCTACAAGGTTCTCAACAGAAGCAAAGTCTGATTTATCCACAGTATTCTTTACTTTGTTTTTAGCTTTGTCGAAGGCTACTCTTACTTCCATTTTGGAGCGAAGGGCTTGTAGATTGTCTCGGTCTTTATCGGTCTTAACTAGCTTTGCCAAGATGTCAAAGTGAGTTTTCATCTCTCCGACAATGTCTTTATGAACACCATCAAGGGCATCTCTGGCTGAAAAAGAATCAGATGAGTTGATGTTCTGGAGATCATAGCCCATGTCTGACTTTGCTTTTATCTTGTCAGATAAGGATGCAGCAGCCGCATAATCAGCAGCTTCGTTTTTGCCTATGACTGCACGTTTGGCTGCGCGGCCAGTACCCAGAGCAGTCTGTGCCGCAAGGGCATTTGTGCTACCAAGTGCCGCACTTTCGATGCCACGGTCTATTAGCTCACCTTGAGTATATTGACCTCCCTGGATTGCTGCACTGCCGATTGCGGTAGCATCTTGAGCTACTTCTGTTGCAGCCTCAATGCTAGTCTTTTTAAGCACCTCCGCTGCTGCATCACTAAAGCCACGGCTTTGTAAAGTGGAAGCCATCTGAGATGGAGTCATATTTTTTAACATTGAGGGTGAAATAACTTTACTTGCACCAAACCTGTCGAGGATACCGCTAATAACACCCGCGCCAATAGCAAGAGTCTCATCGTAGTTGCCTAGCTTTTGCTCTTGTTCAAAGGCTGCGGCTCCTGTGTTCAACGTAATGTTACCGAGAAGAGTCGTACCGCCGACAGCAAGTGCGGCTGGCATAGAAACAGGGGCAACCGCAGCAGCAGCAATACCACCGGCTAAAGCCGTACCGCCAGAGACAGAGTTTTCGGCTGTTTTTTCGGCAAGCCATCCCAAAGCACCTTTGTAACCTTGGGTGTTCCAAGTGTCTCTTAAAGTCGAGGTGTAATCGGGAGTGTAACCCCCTGCTTTGATGTCTTGGTCTTGCTGTTCAACAGTTTGAGTACCAAAATCCTCAACTTGCTGTATGCCAGTCTTCCGACCCACCGCCTCGACACCTTTACCCACCATCCTCTGCGCTTGATCAACGCTGTATTCAAAAGCATTATCTTGCGGGGCTTGTATTGGCGAGGGCTGAGATTGTGGCTGTGTAGGCTGTCGCTGAGACAGCATTGGTATTTCAGCAGATGCAGCTTGGGGTGCAGCACTGGACTGCCTCAATTTTTTGAGTGCCTGTCCTATTGTTTGTGCAGCTTGTACATCCCCAGCTTTATCTGCGGATATGATTGCTTGCTCAAGTCGCATAACTTCAGACATAAGAAACCTCAATTACTGGGTGTATTTATCGATAGCAGCTTGCTCGTATGGAGAATAAGCAGAGGGACGATTGACACCCGCTGCATTAATAATTGCTCCAGTTCTGTAATCGACTCGGATGTTATTTTGGAGTCGGTTGTGAATCCTGGCAAGTGCGTCACGCCGATCTTGTATCCACACTTTCCACTTGGCTTCGCCCTCAGTCATTTTTGGCTGCGGCTTTTTGAATAAATTCATCTCTTTGTCAGTAATAGCACCTTTAGTCTTTGCTGTGTTTCGCAAAGTTTCATTCAAAGTTATTTGCTCCATTTGACTGCGAAGAAGGGCGCGGCGTGCGCGGGCAGGATCATTTGATTGGCTGTCTAGCGCAGAGCCAGCAGTGCCGTCATAAAGACCAGTTACTGAATCACCAAACTCATCCAGACCGGCCAATACAATGTCCATAGAGGCTATTTCTTCTGCATATTGATTTGCAGTAGCTGTGTTTTCCAACTGTTGTTTTATTTCAGCATTGGAAATAGCAGCACCCGTTGCAGCAGCGTCAGCAGATAACTTGTCGTACTCAAGCTGACGAGCTTCATCTTCTCGCAATTGTGTACGGTTGTAATCTTGAACGCCGCCATAAGCATCAATACCCGCCGACAAAGCAGATAAGTTACCTTGTGAGGCACCGCCAAGAATTGCACCTCCCATGCGAATTAATAGCTCATTTCTATCTATAGAACTACGAGGTAATTTTGTCGATGTCAAGTCTCTTTTATTCCCTGTTTGAGTGCCTGTCTCATCAATTGAAGCAGCATTTGTTATACCTTGCAGCAAGTCTCTTCTGCTCCGATTGCGTAAAAGACCGTCTTTTGGAAATATTGATTCGTAGGGAGTAGTGTAAAAAGCAGAGTCATTGGCAAATATTTGTCCGGTGTTAACATTGCCTTTGCTATCGGCAGTAAGTGTCGCATCTGAAGATACCTGTGGCGCAAGCACAGGCGCACCAGTGGAGGCAGCAACCTCAGTAGGATCTACTGGCCCCTGTGTTAAAGCCCCCGAAATTGTTTCGGCAGTGTTGTTATAAACACTCTGGGCAGATTCTTTGAGTTCAGTTAGGGAGCCTTTTGCGTCAGGGCCAAAAATATTACCGTGAAGACCTTTTGCAGAGTTATAAAGATCAGACTGACCTACATTTACCAGCATATTGTTGTAGGAATCTCCAACAGGAGTACCCCCGTCGCTATACCTTACACCTTGGCTAGTGTCTTCGGGGATGTCTAAAATTCCACGGACAAAATTGCCGCCACCTTGCATTGCATCTGCACCAGCGTCATAAAAATCCCTACCGGCTTGAGGGACACTTTCAAGAATAGGAGTAACTGCACCCGTAACGCCTTTGCCTAAAAAAGCGACACCATCACCAACATCCTTGCCAACGCCGTATGGGGTAAGTGCGCCAATATAATTACCGGCAGAATCTACTTTCTGGTCAAAAACTTTCCTAGCATCGCGGCCAGCTTGCCGTGGAGTAGCAAAAACAGAATTAACTGTGTTATCAACGTAAGTTCTAGCGTCTCGGCCTTTCTGCTGCGGGTACTCGATAGCATCTTGAACACCCTGAGATAACGCCGCAGGAGTTTGTGCAGTAATTGCAAATGGGTGACGACTGTTTCTTAGGATCGCGGCTGTTCTAGCACGTTCTTCTGGAGTCATCATGTATTGATCTAAATAACCAGCCATAATAGCCTCCTATTCTTCTCCGAAGTATTTTTTATAAGCACCAGCACCAGCTATAGCACCACCAAGCGCCCCAGCGGCAGGACTAGCAGTCACTGCTACAGGGTTCTGAGGGGAGTTAGTAGTAGCACGCCCTAAAATCCCTTGTTGATACGCAATCCGTTGTTCTAAAGGGAAGTCCCTTGCTTCATTAAAGCGCCTATATTCATCATCAAGCCCACCTTGCTGGTAGTCGCGGAAACCCCGACCTGCACCGACCATGTAGTTCGCCATTCTACCCATGTTGTCGATACCCGACTGATATGAACTACTCAACCCGTAGTTGGCATCCATTCCGTCAGAGAACTGTCGATTCTGGGTGTCTAAACTACGGCCTATTAACTGGTCATTGATTGATGCAGTAACGTCTGCCCTTCTATCATCGAAACCTCGGTTAGCTACAGCTTCGGCAACGCCAGCGCGGCTTGAGTTCATGTTGCCGGTGTTAGATGCGCCTTGGTTAATTCCTGTCAGAGTGTTTTCTTGTAAGTTACGAAGATCATCTCTCATTGCAGCTTGTATTAAGGGAGAAGAGTTTTGTAGCGCGTAATTCTGTGCAATCCCAAGCCGATCACTGTCCATAGCAGATGAATATAAATCTTGGTAGTTACTCCCAAAACCTTGACCACCTTGGGCAAGATCGTAAGCACCTTGAGCATTAAGCATACCCATGTTACCCCCAAAATTTAGCCCTGCGGACTCATAGGGGTTCATGTCTGCATAAGTTTGTCCTTGATATGTGCCTTGAGCTAAAGAGTCATTCAAAGCACCCTCGGCTCCATCGTAACTACGCTCCAAGTATGGCCGGTGGAACCTAAAAGACTCGGCTTGAAGGTCTTGCGCTCTTTGTTGGGCTTTACGATCTTGTTTAGCGCCATAAGCGCCTAACAAGCTACTCCCTATTGTTGCCGCCGCTGTTCCCATTGTTTTATCCTTTGTGTATGTAAACCTCACGGATGTTCCCGTCTACGCATTCAACTTTCTGTAGATATTGGAATCCCATTAGTTTCAAAAACTTTTTGTGCTTCAAATCGGATGCTGTATGAAGTGCAAAAAGGGGTGAGTCACGAAGCTCCAGAAGAACTCTTAAGTCACGGAGCATGAGTTGTTTAATGGTAGGAGTGTACGAGCAATTTACATCGATATGAATAAATGTGAGATTCAAGTATTGCTCATAAAAAACTGTGTAGAAATGGTTAGAGATTACGACAGCTTTTAAAGGTTCGGGGGTGTCGGCCATGTGTCACCCCCCGTCATGTCTCTCAATTGCTGCCGGTAAGTCGTCCACTGCGCTTTCACCCCAGCATTAAAATAAACGTCAGGAAGCTGCGTGTAATCTGATGCGGCGAGGAGCCAATCGCGAGTCTCTCGCCACGGTGGGGGCTCTGGATCTACAGCGACTGCCGCGCCATCCACAATCCTAAATTGGTCGCCAGGATAATCGCCATCGATGTAGCTTTCGTCATCTCCAACATTCAACAAAAGAGTTGCAAGGTCAGTTGAGATCGAGCGCGTAATAGTGCCTGTGGATGTCAAATATAAAGTGTATGTAGTCTTCATTTGTATAGCACCGTTGCACCAAGGGTGATACCAAGACAGCGCAATTTGTTAGTCGAAGACTCGAAATTTACATTCCGCACTTTCAGTTTTAGAGTGTGCGCTGTAGTAGCCGAGGATGTGTGTTCTTTGAGTATCGTGGTTGCTCCGTGAAGAAATAAGCCAATTAAAAAAGTTCCAGTTTCTTTAATTACCGTGGTCGTACCACCGACTGTAAGCTCAAGACGAACGCGAAAATCCGCACGGCCAAAATTGTTAAAGCCGTTTGACGAATTAAGTGCCGCCGTCATAAAGTTTCCTTGGAATAGAATCTCAGAAGCCGAAGTCGGAGTAAAAGTAAGAGACGCAATTTCTGTAAACGCAGAAGAAGTGCCGACAACATCTGCTTGAGCAACAGTTGTTAAGTGCGTATCCGACACTGCATTGTCGGCAATCACGCCAGTGCCGATTTCGACGTTTTGCATCCTTACTACATTGCCATCCACTTGGAATGGAATTGAGTCGGTATTCGGAGTTCTAATGCTGAACTTATCTGCCGCTATTTGAAATATGGCCGTCGTACCATTATTAGTAGACTCAAAACCACTGACGTAGCCATTGGAGTCGAGGGTAACGCCAAATTTCGCATTGACGGCACCTTGAGCGGTAGCCGCCGCTTGGGCAGCTATAGCCACTGCGGAAGTGTTGCTGCCGACAGTTGAAGTAAGATTAGTAATTGCAGTGGCATTAGCAGAATCAGCATTAGCTCTGGCCGTTGCTTCAGAAACAATAGCAGCAGCATTAGTTGAATCACCAGAGGTGACTGTAGCTGTAAGATTAGTAATGTCTGTAGCTATTGCACTGTCAGCATTAGCTCTAGCCGCTGCTTCAGAACTTATTGCTGCGGCATTAGTAGAATCTCCAGAGGTGACTGTAGCTGTAAGATTAGTAATGTCTGTAGCTAGCGCAGAATCAGCATTAGCTCTAGCCGTTGCTTCAGAAACAATAGCAGCAGCATTAGTTGAATCGCCCGAGGCTACAGTAGCCGTGAGATTAGTAATGTCTGTAGCTATTGCAGAATCAGCATTAGCTCTGGCCGTCTGCTCGTTTGTTATAGCGGCAGCATTAGTAGAATCGCCCGAGGCGACAGTAGCCGTGAGATTAGTAATGTCTGTAGCTAGTGCGGAATCTGCATTAGCTCTAGCAGTCTGCTCATTTGAGATGGCAGCAGTATTATTGCCAACCGTCGCAGTAAGAGAAGACACGCTCGAAACGACCGCAGATGTCGCAGACGCTTGCGCGCTAATTTGGCTGTTAAATGACGCTAAATTGCCGTCAACTTCACTAGACACTGATTGCACGATTAGCTCGTGATTGTTGAGAGTGTTCTCGACGCGCTGAAGCTCGTCGCTAAAGTACGTCTTGAGCTTTTGCTCGTCGGCGATGACGGGTACTGCTTCACGCTTGTATTTGACGGTGGATAGGTCGGCAGTCATTAGCGCCTCCCGAGAACGTGTACATCCGCATCGAATCCAGTGAAATTGAAGTCTTTTGTGTCAGCTACAGTCATCTTGTACGACAGATATCTACCAGAAGCTCTACTGTTAATCTTGTGATCAATAGCAGCATCAAAAGTCACTGTGGTTTCATAAATTGGAGCGTCATCGATTAGATTAGATGCCCCGAAAGAAAAATCAAAGGTCTTGCTAGAGTTCTGGGTAGTGACTTGGGGAGTGAACTGAGAGATCAGCTTGTAACCAGTGAGTGGCGACTGATCATCCATATCTATGCCTGTCCGCTCTAAATAAGGCGCTCTGTTGGCGGCTGGGTCAATTGGAAAACTAAGCGTACTACTGTCTGGGAAATCGAGTCCATAAAGACTCTGTGTAAGACCTACGCTGGAGGTTCCGTTCCCAACAAACAACAAGTGCCGATCAAAGCCAGCCGCTTGAGATGCGTAAGTGCCACCGGCATTACCGAAAGATCCCAAAGCATCAGCATACGAAGTCGCTGAAGAAACATTTGCAAGAGTACTGTCGCTAACATTTGGAAGATCCATAAATGACCAAGTTTCAGTTCGGTAGTTGTAAACAGCAGCACGGTTGCAGCGGTCACCCTGAGTAAATTCAGCCATATCGTCTACTGATGCATAGCAAAACATGATCTCTTCGACACTGTGATTGTGGGCGACAAAACATCTGTCGTATTTACTAGTGTCCATACCATTGAAAATGTAGTCCTTAACGCGCTGGTCGCAAATGCTGACTTTGGTGTGGGTGTCGTGCATATAAATGTCGTTGGTGTCGAAGACATAGTGCTTCCGATCAACTTCAACCGCGCAGTTCTGGTTGACAACACCGAAGCCGTCAAAAAGCTTTCTAAAGTTAAAAATAAATGTGCCACCAACAAACTCCATTAACCAGACTTGGTCACTAGAATAAAGTATAAAGTTGACACCAAGCGCAACTCCATCGATCAGAGGGGACACAAGCTGGACTAAATCATTGAAGCCAGCAGATTTGGTAGTGTCAGAGGCATCCCAAGATCCAGGGACAGAGTTGGCTAAAGTAATATCAGACCACCGCACCCGCTGCCCATACTCTGTAATCCCCTCGGTCATATTGATGCCGAGCATGAAGTCCCCGAAAGCACGAAGTGACTCACAGCGCCAACTAGAGTCCCAATTTGGCAGGGCAAGGAAATTTCCGGTGCTAGAGCCAAGGCGGTACACAGGTACGCGATCAGAGCGATTAAGGTAGTAAACATCAGCGAGAGTAGTGCTTGTGAACGTGTCCAGGCTTGCTGATGTTCCTGAGAGTACACCGTTCCGGTAAGTCATGGTGCCGTTCACATATTCGTACATACTGTAATCAGAGCCAACGGCCAAGACAGTATTAAACCCGCCACCCGCAGGGAGAATCCCAAAGCAGTGACGCAAATCAGAATGAATAGAGCTTTTGATATTCCTGAAGACGGGGCTTCGGGTGACGGAGAGTTCATCGAATCTAACATTCTTAGCGCGTGAGAAAGCATTTATAGGTAACCGTGACGGGGGTATGTCCGTTATGACTCCGAGTGAACCTAGCTCTTTAATTGGCATCAATGCCATACGTCACCTCTTTTTCTTGGCTGTCTTCGCTGCGGCTTTAAAGGCCGCATTCGTTGGCCTCCCCGCTGTTCCTGGGGGCCGAGGTTTCTTACCGGCGGCGCGCCTCGCATGGATGTTAGCGTAAAGACCTTGGTTTTTATTAGCCAAAGTTCACCTCCACTTGTTGTCGTGACTTTTTGAGAGCTTATGCTCAAGGCGTTGCGTGAGTTTCTTAATTTCGCTGCGCTGGGCTTTAATTAGTACTGACTGCTGTGCAACAGTCATTGGCGCTGTTTTTGGGGGAAACTGAAGTATCATCTCAAGTACCTACAATGTTTCTTTAAATGTACTTTGTACACTCAGGTATACATTTATATGTACACATAAGTGCATTATTTGTACACAAAGTTGCGGTTTAAGCTGTGCGCTTCCACATATACACGACAAGAAATGGCTGCACGATTGTGTGCGCCTGATCGCCACCCGTGGAACTGGTATCGACGGTCGAGAAACTACTGGAGCCATTCTCAGCACCTGCCGATCCAGCCCCTCTGGTGTTCTCTATGGTCATGTTGTGGGTGTGCGCGGGTAGCTCGTCTACAGTCAACGTGTGGGTCTTGGAGCCGCCAGTCGCTTCTACAGTGTCAAAATCGGTGTCAGAGGCATCTAGTCCAATGAGGACTTTACCGGCACCTATTGCTTCCCAAGTGTTGCCAAATAGCGTGGCTGGGCTTGTAGCGACGACAGAGGTATATATAGCCCCTACGGGGTATACGGCAGACAAGGTTGCCGTTGTGGCGGCTGGAGCGGCACCAATGAGAGTTCGGACTTCACCCGCATCAATACCGGCAGTCAGGCTGGGGGTGCTGCCGTCACTACTTATCGCGGGTTCTGCGACTCCAATTAAAGTCTTCACTTCCGCACCCGTGATTCCGGCACTTAGCGTAGGGGTGCTGCCGTCACTGGTGATAGCTGCGGCTCCTTCGGAAATCTTAGTGTTGATAGCTGTGTGGGTGCCTGTAATAGCTCCTGCGACGTTTGGAAAAGTAGCCTTGAGGGTAGACTTGAGTAAACGCAAGTGGTCATCAGCTTGCGAAAGGGGGTCTGTATTCCCTGGATTACTAGGGTTGAGCGAGTCGATGTATGTTCCGGTTTCAAGTGGCATTAGTAATTCCTCATTGCTCAAACCATATGCTGTGAGTCCAGAATCCTAGTCTTATGTACCTTATTTTCGACACATCCCTATTGGGGTAAGTCTCAAAAGTAATCTCAAACTCAGGCAGAAACTTAAATGCTCCAGCTTTTTGGAAATCGTTAGTTAGTTCTATAGTAATTAGCTAGTTTGGCCTCTGATAAAGTAATTAAATAGGAGCTAAAGACAAGGGGATTAAGGACGACAAAATTAATACCAGCAGCAGCGACAATCTATATATATCTATATACCCAGACATAGAAGTCTCTATAGGAGTCTATAGTGGCCTATAGTCACCTACAGTCTTTAGTCATCTTTATAGTTTTATGCTGTGGGGGCTGGTCTAAATAGTACTTCTTTTACTATAGGCTATTGTCTTATATCGAGAGGCGACTCTAGTATACTCAAGAGTCTAAATCTCCCGACGCACTAGTACCCCCCTTTACTCCTATAGGTGGACTTCAGATTTATCTAGGGTAATCTTGTGTCAACAACTAAGTTTAACTTAGTTTTTTTATTTGAAACCTAAAGTTTTTCTTGACTGTATGCAATAAGGGTGTAGGGTTGCGAATCTGAGACTAGTGCCAATATACAGGCACTCTAAGAAAGCGAAAGCTTTCACCAAATGAGGCGGTTGCTGGCACTAGTCTCTTCTTTCCCTGGATCTTTCTGTATCTGCCCTAGCCTCTAGGCTAAAAGTGTTTTTCCTGAGAATTTCCCCCTGTAACGCTTGAGTTCTAACAACAACAACAACGCGGCCCTTTACCCACATTTTGAATTTGAGGCCAGAAATGACCGCATGGGGGTCGGATTCGCGTCGGCCAGCCGTCGGCGGCAGGTTAAACCATTGATTTCATTGGATATTATCTCTTATCGGACTATTAATCCGTTGTCGATATGCATATGTTAGTGGGTACTTCTCGCGATTTTTATTGGGATGGCCGTCGTGAGTCTTCGCAAAGAATCGGCACCTCGCGCACACCCAAGCCCTAGCCTCTCTCTATAGCCTCTCTCTATAGCCTCTCTCTATAGCCTCTCTCTATAGCCTCTCTCTATAGCCTCTCTCTATAGCCTCTCTCTATAGC
>Ga0115008_10002119_pt1 | contig 16441 bp, 17 predicted proteins | sample FraStrMetagenome_FD_87164 | JGI IMG/M metagenome (GOLD analysis project Ga0115008, IMG submission 87164) | Marine eukaryotic phytoplankton communities from Arctic Ocean - Fram Strait ARC3M Metagenome | ecosystem: Environmental > Aquatic > Marine > Oceanic | place: Fram Strait | collected...
TATATATATATATATATATATATATATATATATATATATATATATATAATCAGCACAGGTATAAAGGACCCTAGTCATAAAGTATTCCCTAGGTAATCGAACGTAACAGCCGATTCCGAACTCGCGCTGTCGTTCTTCTTAGTTCGTATTAACCTTCCATTCGTGCTATCATACTTGGATGCGTTATTCACGCCATTAATCATGGCCGCGACCATTCTCCGATCCCGATCAGACAGTGTGCTGGTCTTCGGTCGGCTTAACTTCAACAGACTTAACCCGTCTTCGCTTATCGGACTTAATCCGATCTATTTTATCCTTGTGGCGTTGATGACTTTTCTTGTCAGCTAATCTTAGCCAGTACCCTCCTCCCAGCATGTGACTCGTTAAGTTTCTTAATCTCACTGGAATCATACCATCCCGACAAATCCGAGATATCAACCCCATTAAGCTCTTTGCTCGTATTAGTCGAAGGTTTCTTCTGGATTTGGACTTAATGACGTCGGGAAACAGACGAGCGACTACTGTCTTCTTGTAAATGACTGCACTTGAGAATGTAGAATATTTGCTTCTGCATATCACAATCTGTTGTTTAAATTCCGGATGTGCATTTTGGCTCTTTGTAAAAGCAGCCGCAGCTTCTCTTCCTCATATAGAGGTTCACCATATTTCTCGAGGATCTGAAAGGCATCGTAAAGTTTTGTGACAAACTTCTTAAAGGTAAAAATACCCTCATGCTTGTAATAGACAGTCTTCAACTTGGATCTTGCTTCTTCTTTCCTTCTCTTACTCCCATCCGGCCTGTCATAGTGGAGCTGTAACGCCTTCATGGCAGCCCGACCACACTTGATATATTTGAACCATGTCTCGGCCTCCGTGTCCAGGCATAATTCTTTCAACAACGTAAGGACCCTCTTGGAGTCTAAGTTAAATGCAAATCCTTGTAAAGGTGCAGTGTGTATCTGTTGAGTTTTCCTGTCTAGTTTATCCCACTCTGTCCCTTCTTCGAGGTCCTTTCGTATCACGTAGGATAATGGGGCTCAACTCTTGCCAATGATCGAATCCAAGTAAATGTAAACGGACTCCTCCCACTTATTCCAGGCTGAATATTTAAACTTATCAGGTTTGTCCGCCGCTTCATCCTTACCAATTCTTGCGTCAATCTCTACATACGTGATGTACAGGCTCGCCTCTTGTCGTTATAATTCTAAATCGAACGTCAGGCCACGACGGCTCCTGTCGGTAAGGAACCACGATGATGCTTGGAGTTCCTTGACCTTCTTGTCTCCAAACTGTTGGTCGCCACGAGTCTGGGGTCTGTTCGACAAGTTTTCTAATAGCGATCGGATGTCTTTGAATTTCCAATTGATGAGGTCCGACAGTGACGAATATCCTTCTGCCTTAATTTGCACATTGCTCACGGTTGAAGTTATGAAATTCATGCAATAACTGATGTAATAAACGATGTTCCCCTTGCAGATTCAATGCATTCGCCTCGATCTTCCATTGTGCCAAGGGTTGATTTGGTTGTGGTGCAGCTGCTACTACTGCCACTGCTACTGGTACAGCTTGTGCTGGTTATTGCTGAGGAGATACGTTCATCTTTACTCTTTTCTTTTGACTGAAATCTTATCTTCCGAGGTTTCTGTGCCTCAAATCTGAAGCGTTGCGTGCTTCTCATGACCTGATAAAAATTCACGATTATAAACAAAGCTTGATAGCAAGATCGCTACTCTTATATTCTGTGAAGTCTTTCTTACTTCTCTCTTCTGTATAAAATACTAAGTATAAATATGCACATATATGACAATTGGCGCGAACTCGCTACCCTTATGTCCATATAGATTAATTAATAGATGACAATTGGTAATAAATTTTACCCTTATGCCCTGAGAAAATATATATCATACTTCTCTTCTCCGTGTAATAAATAAAACACACACACATATATATATATATATATATATATATATAATATGTCACCAACTGTGAAGAGCGAACCAGGCATCTAGCCTTATGTCTCTATATCCGTGTCGTGACGCACATGACATCCCGCTAAGCCTAACAACATACCTGATATGACCCTTGGGTAAGGTGATCAAGCCCACCAAGCTGCCGGCCTGATTGACACAGTCCGTGTAACCACAGGACTTGCTCCCCCGTGTTAGGTGCTTCACTCGGCGTAGGGGTTGGGGTCATCGACCACCGTGCGGTTGCTCAAACACATACAAAAATTTTCTTATCTAGACAAAGCGTCACACATCATTCCCCACAACGTGGGTCTGATAAACTGGACGAACTTTGCTGTACTTACATGCACCGCGCGTATCTCAGCCGGTCGTAGAGCTGTGGGGTGTAGACCACCATTGTCTAGTGGATACTGCTGCTCAGCCAATATACTACGTAGGTAAAGCAACTGTGTTAAAACTGAAATGCTTTGTATGTTGTTACAAGGAATACAATGGAATAACGAAGATATGGAATAACATGGAATGCCAAAGACAAGGGATAACGCGGCAAGAAATAATGAAGTATGTCCTACGGGACTCGAATGAAGAATATAAATGAATAACTCTGAATGTTCTACGGGAATCAAACAAGAAAAGAATCAGTATTGGAAACCAATCACTTTTTTTAGTAATGTAAAGTCAAGATAAGAGAATAAAGTCAAAGTTAATACATTGAGCTAGGAGACTTCTTGCAAACTTTTAGAAGACCCTAGTGCGTTGCAATGAGCAACATGAATGAAGTTAACATGGCAAAGGTGCCGGTGTTTAGTGGTAAGAAGAGTGACTTCCCGATGTGGTGGTCCAAATTTCAAGGCCGTGGCAGCTCAACGAAAAATCGCGTTGAGGAGAGGGGCTACCAACCTCGTCCAACGATAAAATTGATGAGAGTAAGGTGAAAGGGAAAGCAACAATGAAAAAGATTGAGAGAAATGATTTAGCTATGACAGCATTCACTATGGCGTTTCAAACGCAGAAGCTAATGAATATGTCAAACAAGGCTAAGACTCCAGAGTGAGAGAACGGCAAAGCGTACGAAGTAACCAAGTTATTATTAAAGAGATATAAGCAAGATGATGCTATTAATAAAGCTGAAATGACAAAAAAGCTTATTAATGTGACGCTAGGTGAGAGTGATGATCCTAGTAAGCTATTTGAAAAAATATATCGTATCAAGAATGTTTATGAGACGAAAACAAATGTTACTGCAGATAGTGTGTGGGCGAATTCCTTTTGTGCTTTCGGCCGCTCCTGAAAAGTATCATGCTATCATAACGAGTGAGATGAGAGACAAGGCAGAAAGGCTTACGCTTGACGACCTAGAAGATGCAATGAATGACCAGTGGAGACTGACTCCTGAGGGAAAGAAGGGTGACAATGACGAAGACGACAAGGAAGGTGTAGTTGCGTTATCTGCATTCAGTGGGACGTGTTACAAGTGTGGAAAAAGTGGACACAAAGCGTTGCAATGTCGTAGTAGCGAGGGTCGGAGGAGAACTGTAATCATTGCGGCAAGTATGGACATAAGAAAGCCCATTGCTGGTTATTAGAGAAAAACAAGAAGAATCATCAGAAAGGAACAATGGATCAAAACGAGAAAGGTGCTGGAGCAATGGATGCATGTAATGAATGGAACGAATTTCTACTGGTTTCAAGTGATACTGTGTTATGTGGGTTGTGCGATGATGGAGACGATAAAAGTAAATTCAGTACCGCAGGATTAACAATGGCACAGAAGTCATTCATCCTGAAAGATCCTAATATTTGGGTTGGAGATTCAGGTGCTACAAGTGACTCAATATTCAATGATATGGGAATGCAAAGCTGTAAAGAAACGAAATCAAGCGTAACGATGGGCAAGGGTAAATCAATTCATCCTAAGAAGATTGGAGATATTGCAGTCACTGTTCACAACAAGAATGGCAATGAGATGTCCGATGCAAAGACGACTGACGTGGCGTACATTCCAGAGGCAAACTTCAACCTATTTAGCATTACGAGAAGATTGAGGCAAGGGTTCAAGCTAGGAGGTGGTAAGAATAGCATTTGGTTGGAGAAGAACGGCAAAAAGATTGTTTTCGATATTGTGATTCCAACGCCTAAGGGGGCAATCTATTGTGCCTACCTGAAAAGAAAGAATGTGGAGGTGGCAAGTGCTTCTAAGGCAAACAAAGTGATAAGTGTTGACTTAGCGCGTCAGATATTCGGACACGGAGATGAAGCAAGAACCAGAAAGACTGCGAAGGCGTTAGGATTTGAACTTAATCGTGGAACTATGAAGCCCTGTGTATCATGTACAGCTGCAAAAGCGAAGCAGAAGAATTTGCCATCATATGAAGAGCATGTTCTGAGTACTGAGAGCAACGGGAGAGTATTTCTAGACTTGTCGACAGTGAAACCGCCGGGCCATCTGAATGTGAGAGTGAATAAACCTCATTGGAGAATTATAGTTGATGAGAGAGCACAGTTGAAAGTTTCGGATTTCTTTGAAACGAAAAATTGTATGGTTGAGCCTACTTGCGAGCTAAATGGAAAGAGGCGGGAATGCCTGTCAAGATAGTCAGGATGGATGAAGCCGGAGAAAACATCAAATTGAAGAAACGCACCGACAGTGTAGATTGGAAATTGAATATTGACTATGAGATTAATGCACGGAATACGCCACAACAGAATCACTTGGCTGGAATTGCATTCACAATCATCGGAAATCGAGGAAGAACCCTAATGCATCATGCCAACGTGCCAGAAGAGATTCGTTACAAGTTATACCGAGAAGCCTTTACAACAGCAGAACACTTAGATGGGCTAAAAGTAATTGCAATTGATGGAGAAGATAAAACAAGATATGAGCACTGGTGTGGAAAGTTACCTCGTTTTGCAAAACATTTGCGGACATGGGGTGAGGCAGGAACTGTCAAGACAATTATAACAAATGTGTCATAAGTTCTGGATAGAGGGATTCAATGCATGTTCGTTGGATATGCAATGAATCATGATGGTGATGTCTACAGAATGTGGAACCCATAAACGGATAGAGTGATGATCATGTGAAGGTCATGCACAGAGTGATAAACACTGCTTGGACTATCCCGAACGTGGATGGATGATGAAACCATCTGGTGTATGGAATGGTGACAAGGATTTTGAATTTGTGATACGCGGAAGGTCTGATTCGAACTATGCAACGTGTCCAGTTACGAGGAGAAGTGTGAGTGAATATGTAACTTATCTGATGGACGCGCTGGTCACAGCCAAAAGTGCTATGCAAAAGGTAGTGGCGTTGTCTGTTACCGAAGCGGAACTAATGTCGGTAGCACAATGTGTGCAAGACATGCTGTATGTAATGCGAGTGTTAGAACCAATTGGCTTAACGGTGAAGAAACCTATGGTGTTGGAAATGGATAACAAGGGCGCGGTAGATTTAGCCAATAATCGGAGTGTGGGAGTGAGAACTCGCCACATAGAGACCCGCCAACATTTCCTGCGAGATTTGAAGGAAGAAGGCATTCTGAAGGTTGCATGGATTCCTGATCTGCTCACGAAGAATTTGGCAGGGCCGCATGTACTGACTGTTCTCGCTGAACTCTAACATTAGAGCAAGGGGAAGTGCATACAGATTGCAGTAGTATAAGGTAATAGGACGCTTAACTAAGCTAGTCTAAGCGATGTAGTTTTGTAATAGGTTGCTAACTCAACACTGAAGATTACAGGTAATCGTTCTAAAAAGGTAATTGTCGTAATTGTGAAGATACCATCCGGAGAGCGATCCGGACAAGACCGCAATCCGACACCAATCGCCGAAAGGGCTACAATAGCTCACTACAGTGATACTGATCTAAGTTTCTTTCTTGGGGGGGTTATACATTTTACACGTTACACATTTCACATACGAATTGGGTAAATGCCGCAACACGCAACACGCATTCAAAAGGGTGGATTGGTCGCAGCTCGACACGACGAAGTTCGTGACGACCTCAGAGATCTACTAGCACATGTGTTTAGTCCATCCCGTATCCGATGCGAACCTATGATCAATCCTGCTCCAATGCGTGCCAATGGTACCAAAACGCATGTGCCAAGTACTTCCTCATCGTCCGACTTTCTGAATGCCGATCGCGGTGATCTATTGATTCGCGGCTTTTGGGAAGGTTCGACCGATACCATTATTGACGTTCGCGTGACGAATCTTGATAGCAAGTCTTATAAGAACTTGCCACCCAAGAAGGCTCTGGAACGACAAGAGAGAGAGAAGAAAAAGAAATATTGCAAACCCTGTGAGAACCATCGTCGCCATTTCACACCCTTCGTGGAATCGACGGACGGGATGATCGGCTTTGAAGCCCGAGTATTTCTCAAGAGGCTTGCAAAGTTGCTTGCAGAAAAATTGGAGAAGCCCTATCCAACAGTAAGGGGTTTCCTAAATGCTCGAATGAGTATCGCTCTACTTAGAGCAACGAATCGATGCAATAGAGGTTCCAGGATCCCTGTGAACAATATGTCGAATCGCTTTCGTTAAGGTGCAGGACATGGACTTCTGAAAAGTGATAATTAGTTAGAGACGTTACATGCCAAGCAATATTTGAAGATCTGAGTAGAATTTCCCTTACAATTGAATTAACCGAATGACTAACACAAGTACCGAACCTCGGTGACATAAAGAATTATACGAATGTAGCGAGATGAAAATTAGCGTGATACATAACTACTATAAGATAATTTTGATTTTCCTCTTAGAACTACAGAAAGACCCAAGGTAATTGAAAAGAAGACACCAGCCTACAGTCTTCCGACGTCCTCCTGTGGTTGTAATATACGTATGAAGTATGAAGGCTCACTATTGTCTCGGGTGTCATGTTAGAGGATAGAATACAGGACGACCGGTAGTAAGGAAGACCTGAAAGTAGATGTTGATAATTATCTCTAAGTATGTGCAGTTGAAATTTTATCTCCTTTTCTTTTCTTCGTTTGAAAATCTGGGCTTCGAAGTATATCGTCGCCGATGTCGTCTTCATTCACCATATTAGTTCTTATCATCCTTCAGTTCCCAGTTTGCGCGAGAAATGGAAGAAAAGCGTGAGCTTGATATCTAGTTCTTCCGCTGCAACAGGACAATTTGTACACGCGAAAATACCATACATAAGCTTAGTTGCTACCCATTTACCAAACAAATAATCGCCTCTGTAGATGCCCAAGTTATGACCAATTTATATTTATATTCTTCAACATAGCCAGAAGCAACTGGTAACTAAGATATTTGTGAAGCATGCATATCCAGATTGCAATTAGAGCGAGAGCCAAGTATGGAAAAATTTAAATCGAAGTTTCCAAAAAGTTATTGTTGATGTTGTTTTCTCAAGGCAGAAATACTGTCACTGCCCTAACACTACATATCCTTCTCGAACGCTTATAATGAAGTTTCAAGATTAAGAATTACCTCTATCTTCACTACATACTGAATCCTACGGCTCATTCAAAAGTTATCGAACATTTTATACTTAGGAACATACCATTTCATTGCCATCCAAACTGAGTCATCAAACTTCAAATCATCTTTTCTTGTAATATTCATTTTCTGGTTTGATGGAACATCTTCGAGCGCCTCGTCGAACAGCGCTAGAGAAGCGTTGAGTTTTTTATCGAACCACTTATTTGAATAAGCTGATCCTCTCATCCTCTTTTCTACATATTCTTTGTATGATTTCTGATGAAAATGATATAGTGATGCAACGTCACGTACTCCAGCTCGCGGATGAAAAAATCCAGTCCAGTAACGACCACTAGTATCATGTGTAATTGCTGCATATGCTCCTGCCTTTCCATTTTTTACTAAAAAATTATGTACACCCCCTTCCTCTCCAAATTCAAGATACATATCGCTAAGCTTTACAATAGTTTTGTATATTCTTTCCTTAGGAAGTACCTTTCTATGATACTGAAACCGCTTCGTAACTGGAATAGGTGAATACAACACATCGTCCTCTGTTGTTTCCATTATTGTCCAACTAATACCAAGCGAACCGCTTTTAAGATGTTCACTCAAAAACTCATGCACATTTTCATGTTTTCTCAGGACTAGAAACTCGTCAATATCAAAGAAAGCTACCCACGTGTACGTCACATTTTCAACTAGACGATCTTTCACTATACCTCTCCCAGCGCAATCGAGGTAAGAACGTGGCTGGGAATTTTCAATAATTGGGAAATGCTTCATATCTACATGATTCCCCATTCTTTCACCCCAAGTCCTCATCTCAAATTTCGCGCTGTTGTCATAGATGAAAAATTTATCAAATCCCAATGCATGATGGTAATCCACCCACTCGTCAATATATGCTTCTTCGTTTTTCACTATTGCGCACATTAGGATTTTCTCTGGATATTCCTTACGATGATACTCATGTACCTTGTATGCGGAATGATTTACGATAATTATTGGATTGTTAGTACATTCAAATGCTTCGCTGCTCCTGTGCCATGTGTAATAGAATAAACCAAGGTGAATAGCTGAGAAACTGATGATCAGTAAGTACTTGAGAATTTTAATCATTTTTGCGATAAAGCTTTGCTCAAATCTGAAACTGCAGTTGGGTAAGAGTTTGTGTGACCAATACCAATACACGTAACGTAAGTTCGATAATCAAATCTATACCCGATACAAGTTACAAGACGACACTCGTGCTGGTACCGGTACATGTACGATTGTACGAGTACGAGATACGACACCCTCTCTTGTGGTTGAAGAGTCCTTTATCTTTTTTTCTGAAAAGTTTTTTGTTTTTTTATGAAAAATACAACAACAACAAGTATTCATAGAGCATAGATTATAAGCAACGTCACAACAAATATTTATTCATTTATTGGCATTCAGAGATACATTATTGACACACACATACACAGGAAAGGGACTTTTATATCATATTCTGAAGTATACTATATTCCTGGAATTGCATCATCATCATCATCTCTCGGAAAAGGTTCTTACACGTCAGATGACGCGGTTGGAATGTAATATATAGAAAGAAAGGAAAACAAGAATCTCCAGCTATCTCTACGCTTGAATAACAAGGCTCTGTATGTTTGTTTGAGTTGACTTAAGTCGCATTATTTCATTTTTCAATTTTAATTTCAAGGATAAAAAGTTTCTGCAATAAAAAGGAAGATAAAAAGAAGGAAAGATTGATGATATGACTGCTTGTACTCGATTCTTTGTTTTATTTTATATTATCTCATCGACGTTACGATTACTTCCTTATCTATCGCCTATATTTTATCTTGCAAACGCGCAAGAAGATAATGGTGATGTGGACAGAGATAGCGTCCCTCCTCTTGAGGATTTAATAGATGACGGGATTTTTGATCCTTTTAACTATGATGCATCCTGTAAAAGTGACGTAGACGGTGTGGATGATTTGTGTGATGGATGGAGCTTGCCAGAAACTACTATTGAGATGGAGGAAGTTCCCGTTAAGAAGAAGTTTCGAGTTAATAAGAGTGATTCAGATAAAAATGATGGAGACGATGAAATATCGGCTGCTCAAACTGTATCGGACTTTACAAGAGCTGTATATGGTGGTGATGATATTGTTGAGGATGTAATAGACCTTGGAATGGAAAACGAAATTGAGACTGTAGACAAACATTGGGGGGCTGATCGAAAGGTGCTTGAAATGCGTGATGCGCTGCGAAAGGCGGGACAAGTAGGTGGAAAGCGACGCCATAAGAAATCATCAAAAAGAAATCAGAGAAGGAGTAAAACTTACAGTGTCGATGGCTCTATGCCTGATGACACTAGAACCAGACCACCCGTGTTTTTGATACCTGGCTTGGCGTCGACAAGATTGGTCAGTTGGGCCCAAAAATCATGTCAACATCCCCTCGTTGCTGACATTAAAATGAAAGATTACGTTTGGTTGAATGTGAAACAGCTGCTTGAGATGGCCGGTATCGACCAGCAGTGTTGGCTTGATTGTATGTCGCTTGGTCGACATCAGCGTGATGCAAATGGATGCCGGCTTAGACCTGACGAGGGGCTCGATGCAATTGCATCTTTGGCTCCTGGAAATTTGGGAAGCGAAATAATAGTAGGAGGAACAAATACAGTACGTCACTTTGAGTTTGCACTCGTTTCGACTTATTTGCTCATCATTCCGTGTTCTAGGTATATGCGTGGCTTATTCAGTGGCTCGCAGAAAATTTGGGATACGATGTGACTTCAATAATTGGTTAGTTTAGAATTAGGGGACTCCTGTAGTCAGTTCGCGTGGTAATAACTAATTTATGTGCTCTACTCGACATTTAGGTCTAGGGTATGATTGGCGTTTGAGCCCTGATGTGATGGAAGACCGTGATGGATACTTCACCATGGTGAAAGCAAAAGTTGAAGCATCGGTTTCGAAAAATGGTCAACCTGGAATTGTCGTCGCACATTCTATGGGAAATCTTATTTTTCGACACTTTTTAGACTGGCTTGAAGATAAATTTATACAGGACATTTTCGATTCTTATAAAGAAGAGATATCAAAAGCCACGTTACCACCAAATGCTTTCCCTGGTACGTTGGTTTCAAAAAGTTTAAATACCTCAATTAATCGATCTTAACTCATATGGCTCTTATTGTAGGTTGGTTGTCAAATATTGCTCAGAAGGCAGATGAAATGCGGCTGAAACTGGTAGATCTTGCTAAGGAGTTGAATCTTGAAGGGGCGCCTGTGTTTCGACAATGGCTAGAGTCTGATGTCACGGACGAGATGGATGAAGTATTGTGGGAAATGGCTACCTTTGAAGGTAAAAACACCCATAGGAATTGGTTGAGGAATCATTTTTGGACCTACGTCGGGCTGTCGGCGCCAACGCTTGGAGCCCCATCACCTACACGTTCAGTGATTAGTGGTGAAACTATGGGATTGCCAATGACGAACAAAGGTGCACGTGATTTGGAGATAACGTTTGGCTCTACTCACACAGCAAATATTATTTCAACAAAGATGGGGTTTTGTTATCCAACTCTGAACCGCACACTCTTGATGACACAACCAAATAATTTGGCCTGCCTTGACGAAGTAGTCGAAGACATCGAATCTTCGGGGAGGTAAGTCGATGCTTCTGCACTTAGATCCTAACTTTTACTTTACTGGTATAGATTTCACGATCTTTGATCTTTAGTGATAACAATCCATGGAGAAACTTTGACGTTTTGCGATTATTACTCAAAGATCGCCTTGACTGGGATTCTGACGTACCAGTATTTGTGATCGACAAGTAAGTAAACTATAAAATGCACAAGTTATCAAAACTGTAAGATTCAAATAATTTGCTTTTGTACCATCAGGGAAAAATGTTTGAAAGGAGAAAAAAGCCCTTGCAGTAATAGGACTTCTGAGATTATAGGCCCTCTTGAAGTTCAATCAGGGGAAATGTTTGATAGCTTTGCTAAAGTATGGAAAGAAGAAAATGACCCTTTGCTTATTAAAAAGGAACAGCTTATTGAGTCCTTTTGGGATGAAGGGTTTGGTCATATCCTCAATACAACTTGGGATAGACCGCATATAAAGCACGTGATAATGGCGTATGGAGTTGATATTCCAACCGAAATAGGTTTTCACTATCATAAAAAGGAAGAAGTCGTCAATGAAGATCCGTTTGATGGAAATAAAACAATTTATGATGACTATCCTCATTTAAAAACTGTTATTTGGGAAGCTGCTGGGGGAGACTTAATTGAGGAATTTCATGAAGCAGCTACAAGCACTATATTCAAACGGAAACCTAAAAAGGAGTTGATGGAAAAACGTTCACGATTACCTCACTCCGGTGACGGTACCATACCTTATCTTTCGTTAGCATGGGCTCAAACTTGGTTACTGCATACGGCAAGGGCTTACCTACGAATGTCAACTGATGGTGAATGGGTGAGCGACTCGGACTACGACGAAACTAATCCATTGAAGAATATTGTTTGCAGCCACCGTTTGAAAGGCGGAAGCGATTGGATTAAAGGACCGCTCAAGGAACGTAAAGAATGTGATGATAAAGAATGCGACCTTGAGACTGGAACTTCACATCCACATGGTACAAAGTATAAACCAGAAATGGTCCGTTTTCAGAGCAGAGGTCGAAGTCGCGAGACTGGGATTGAATACACAACAACGGTTATCGAAGGGATTGGAATTGAGCACAAGGTAACTAGTATTCGTCTTCTCCTAATGGTTTTTGTGAAAAAGAAATCTAACATTTTTTTTCAAATTACCAGGAAACAACTCGTAACTATGACATATTAGCAGCTGTTTTCACTGATATCCTGAAATACTTGCACGATGATTTTGGAACGGTATGACGACGTGGAATTAAGCTTCCTTAACTTAAGAAGTTTCATAAGACGATAGAATGCAGATGACCGTAAAATATGGTTGGGAAATGACATACGTGAAGGACATTCTTTTTCAATTAATTATCAGAATGATCGCCGTCACTATACCCATAACTAAAATGTCAAGGGACTACCTATTTGTGGTGGATTTTACATGTACGAGCTTTAACACTTTACTTCGCATTTTCAATTTATCTCAATGAATAATAGATTAATATGCGCCGTCTTCTTCATTGCATTATTCTTTTAACATATTGTCGAAGAACTTCGCTTCTCACGCAAATTCTACCCGTGTTACCTGGAACAAAATCGTATCTCATTTGAAAACCCTCCAGTACGTCAATAACCTTGCCCCCAATTTGGCTTGTGCCATTAGAAGAATCACGATTGTTTCTTCCTTTGCCGACAATTATTATTAGATCATCAGTCACGTCCCACCTTGGATGAATTGTCAACAATGAATTCAACAGACTGTACACTGCTATCTGCGCCATGCTTCTTGAATAATGATGAAGGTTCATTAGTTCAACATTACCCTCTAACTTCCAGTGATTGATTACGGACTTATTTACGGCCTCGTTGTAAACATTTGCTGCGAGTTCAACTTGCTTTCCTTTTGATATCAATGCATCAACAAGTGTGTTATAGGTTACAAAGTTTGGAGCGATGACAAACTTATACGCCTCATACATTTCGAGAGCTTCAAAAAAACAGTAACAACAACTTGAGTTGACACGCGCAGGGCAATCAACATTCAAATGCGAACACGGTGATGACTTACCCTCCAACCAAGCCCCAGCCTTGCAACAAACAGCAAGAGCAGAATTCCAGCAATAAACGTTTCTACTTTCTTCATAATGCTGAAAAATTGCGAATGCTGTCTGCCAATTCTCGACGGCACAACAGGCGCTAATTACACTACTAAAAATCTGTTTGTTAGGCTCAAGACCAGCTTCTTCCATTCTCCGCAAAAGACTCAAGGCGCTTTCATAAAAAAGGGCATCACCATCATGCTTTGCTCCACGCTGACATGCAAGCATAATATTCTGATAGGTTTTGACGTTAACATGTTCTTGTGGGATCATACGAAAAACATCAAGAGCTTTGGCTGGATTGTGGCCAGATAGTGCAAAGATCAGTCTATTGACTGAGGTTGTATGAATGTTATCAGGGTCCAAATTATCCAGCATCAAGTCAACGTAAAAATCGATCTTTTCATAATCTCGCAAGTAAAGAAGTTTGCGAATAATGTCCGTCATTGTTTTCATGTCAAGGAATACAAAATGTATGATAGGAATATTATCAAGAATTTTGGAAGATAATTTCGATTTGGTGCTGAGCGAAGACAATATTGTGCTGTAATGCTCGGTTGTTGGAGACTCGATAGATTTAAAGATAGCATATGCTCGCTTCCGATGGAATGGGAAAGAGTTATAAAATAACGTCAAACGATGAACAAATCTGATACCGGTATAGAACGAAAACTTACCTCTTCTTCACCAAATTTTAGAAAGAGCCGTACCACAAAGTTCAAGAATTCATCAGGAATAGGAATAGCTCCATTGAAATCACCATGGTCTTCTACTGTTTTCAGAACGGAGTTTATTGTTTCATTTTGACCGTTTTCCAAGCTATCTATCGCTCTTTTAAGATATCGGTATGTGTATTCTGAAGGGGAAACTTCGTCTGCGAACAGTGACGACCAGTATTGCTTTATTTTGTTGGCTTTAGTACGATCGGATAGGTGCTCTCTATCCAAGGCAACACCTTTCACGGATAGCGACTTGAAGATGGAATTATACAAAAGTAGTTGATCCCCTCCAATCTCGTCCCAGGATTGGATAAATTCTTCGATATCTGCAGTGGCACCAAAACTAGCCATACTATATATGAAAGCACTCTGCACAAAATAATTACTCTGTCCATCAACTTTTGACCATTCATAAAGAGTTTTTACCGCTTCGTAGTTTTCTGTTACAGCGATGGGCGTACTCTGAGTTTGGTTTCTTTTCGCTAAAGTTTTTCCGTCTATACTACACGCCTTTATTGCATTGGTATAGGTTACTGGTGATGCTTCTATATAGTCAAATCTTCTAGATTTTCGACTGAGCCTCATTTCATTGACGAGCTCTAGACAATCATTGGGGAGATTACAAGCAGCAAGAATATTGTTGTAACTAATAACATCCGGAAGAATATCCCCATACTTCCCATCATGCAATGCCGCTAAGATGGATTTTGCCTGATTGTAACTATTTTCTGCCCGCGATCGGGCGCAGGTTGAAAGTATAGTGTTTATTGTAACAATATCCACAAGATAAGAGTACTTTTTAATAACTTCAAAACTTCGATCTATATCAACAACTGATCGATGTGCCAAACAAGCCAGATATGAGTTGAGGTGGAGGTTGTTTTTCATGTTTTGTGGAATGCTTTCGAATATGGTTGTCGCTGTAGATATTACCCCAAGTTCCGCACATGCTCTTAACACAGCCCCATAACATCTTGCATCCGCTTCCACATTTAAACCTATTAAAATCAGTAGAAAATACCGAAGATAAGCACGCGTCTACGTATATTTAGAAAAAAACCGTATTATAAAATACGTAACCTTACTTTTCATTTCTTCCCAAAGCTCTATTGCCAGTTCTGCTTGCTTGGAAATGCCAAGAACATGCAACAAGTAGCCGAAAGTCAAATGATTCGGTTGAATACCGTCATTAATCATATTAGCGTACAAATGAAGAGCATACTCATAATTTTCCTTAAAACTAGGATTCCTTTTATTTGTATTTGTAGAAGTAGAAAACATAGGAATCGAATTCAAGTGACTTCGTCTCTGAGACCGAGAACAACACTTTATTGCGGCATTGTATATCACGAGCTCTGACAAGTCAACACAGTGACCATATTTTTCGCGAGCAAAATCAAGAAACTCCATTGCTTCTTTCCCACCATCAACCGCAACCAACGCAGCCGTTATGGTATAGCTATTCGGTAAAATTTCTTTCTCCTCCATTTCTATAAGCATATCATCAACGATGCGCCTTTTATCTACTAGTGTTGATAGAGCAAACGAAGTTATCAGCGCTGTGTACATATACACATTATGAGGAATGGATGAGCTTCGTGATAAGGCACGCAACTCATTATATCTCTTCTTTTTCGACAAGAACTTAATCTCTCTCGTCAGCTGATGCGGTTTCATACCATTCAACCGATTAAGATCAAATCGAAAAGAATCTTCTTCCTTCCCTCCACTTCTCTTCTTTCGACGTCGTCTCATGGACCCATTAAAATTTCGTTCAAATCTTTCATTCACACGTTCATAATCTCGATATCGTTTTCGTAACTTTTTAGATGGCAACGCATCAGGTATCATATTGGGTATAATCTGTGAAGGATGGGACGATGACGACGGCATGGATGTCAAGCACGAACATATTTGGACTTGTATACACATGACAATGCTCGTCCATAGAAGAATCACAACCGATGACGACGACGACGACGACGACGATGATGGTCGACTTGGTCCTAATGCGAATGCTAATCTTTTAGGATTCATATTGGTGGTCGGTGCGGTAGTGCGTATGCAACGGATAAATGGTGAAGAGGAAAGGAAAGGAGATGATACCTGTGCCCGTGAGATAGATAGATAGATAGATAGATAGATAGAGGAGTGGAAACACAACCTCTTTGTTAGGAAGAGAGAAAGAAGAAAATAATTATGAGGGTGTCGGTGTCGTCGGTCGTCGGCACATTTGACACAAGGTACGTACGAACATTAACGAATAAATACTAATTTAGACTAAGATAATTTGGCCATTGACGATTGACATTCGTTAAATTGGGATGCTTTCGTAGTCCACGTAGTTCTAGGTAGTCGTAAGGCATCTTAGCCGTAGATATGTGCCACGTTCCTTAGGCAAGCGATATGATTTATATAGAGTCTCATGTAGTGTAACGTAGCATTGTAGTAATACATATAGACTAGTAGATGTTAAAAGGTAGTAAATAGAAAAATTATAAGCTTAGAGTCAACCATCCCTATCATCAGGTAACTCGCTGA
>Ga0115008_10002120_pt1 | contig 16436 bp, 14 predicted proteins | sample FraStrMetagenome_FD_87164 | JGI IMG/M metagenome (GOLD analysis project Ga0115008, IMG submission 87164) | Marine eukaryotic phytoplankton communities from Arctic Ocean - Fram Strait ARC3M Metagenome | ecosystem: Environmental > Aquatic > Marine > Oceanic | place: Fram Strait | collected...
CAATGTCCATTTTGTTTAATTGCAGGCACTTCCAGTCAGAAAGTTCCAAGTTAATTAAATCCGCGACTTAGTTCAAAAATTGCATTTTTGGTTTTCTTTATTGTAGCAAACAAAGCATCCATTCACCAGAATTTTCTATTATATTCTGGCGAGGCGTAGTCTTTTTCTTTTTTTACGAGTTTTGTTACGACGCATCCTTCTGTGCTTTCTGAACAGTGAGCTTTAAAACGGATACTTCTATTATGAGCGTTATATCTCGAGTATTTTATAATGTTGTTGATGGAGTGAGAAACCTCTGGCGAAATTTAAGAGAAAGATGCAATGGTTGCTTTTTACTGATCTTCATTATTGCAATTGTCATGCGTAAGCTCAAAATATTTGTTTATAAATACAAACAAAAATCTTAGTTGGAGTATTCTCAGAAAACTCGATAAGGAGATATCCCGTTGACTGTTTAACATCGGTCGAATTTCCATATGAGAATAACAATGTCAGTGTTTTCTCCCCTTACGTGCAGTGCAAACTCCTGCTTGGCAAGTACAGTAACTCTCCGCAACCTGGAAATTTCATACTCACAAACGGAACATACGAGACCTCATACTTATTTTCCTACAGTACAGGTGGTTCAACCAAGAATAATTTCATATTTTTTGCTTTTAAATTTAGTAAAACATAATTTCAAGCTCTTCTCTCTTCGTTTTATGATTCTGATGACACAACAGCACTATACAATGTTGCGACTGGTTTACCAATCGACCTTCCATTTTTATCTCATGCTGGGACGAGGATCTACTATCTTGTTCTTGTCCGTTCGACACCCGAGCCGGTGGACTTTCAGTTCTGTATGTTTTTTATAACATTCAAAAATGACGACGATTTAAGCACTGCCAGGTTCACAGATGCCTAAAAAAATCGAGTTGCCAGAAGCAAGGTAATATTATAAGTGAGGGTCTTACTTATGATTATTTCAGAAAAGCGGTCCAAATTTTCACCCCAATTGGAATAATCTTTCTCGCCCTTTCCATTTTCCTTTGCTGTCATTTTCGTTCATGCTTCCGATGCGGACAACATGGAGGACGAAACTCACGTATTAGATCACAAACGACTCGCAATAACTCTTCCGATGAGCAAGGCTATCAAGTGGATCTTCCACCTTGCTACGAAAACTTTGCGCAATATCCAGAAGCAAAACTTGAGTCTCTTCCACCGCAGTACCGAGCAGACGTGGATCTTCCCGGTTATGAGGGTTTATCGAACGAGACTTTTCAGCCACCGAAATATGAAACGACAAATGTTGGCCAACAAAACTAAATTGTTCACTTTACCCTAATCCTGGATATAAGTTATCCAATATTTATAAGAAGTTCACCAAGGACACTTGCAATAAATATTCTGTTATGATAACCAAGTTTTCTGTTGGTAAGGCATTCCCAAATTGAGAATCCCAATACTAAATGGTACCGCCGGTACCAAATCAGTTTGGTTCCGGGAGCGTCCGCACACCCTTTTCCCCACAAAATTTTCTTTTACTTTAATCAAACGCTTGGTGGCACCAAGTCGGTGCCGCTAACGACTCTAGCTAACAGTTCACGGATGACGGATTATTTTTAACTGCTCGCCGAGAATTTTACTACTCGTTGTTTCATTCTTTTTGTCCACTTTACATACTCACTTTTGGTTGGCAGGCCACTTTTCAAATATTGAGAGATCGTCCTAGAGTGATTGTCAAAAAATGGAAACGCAGACACAAACAGAGGTGAGTGAGCAATGATACCGATCGATGACCTTGTTGTTTTGCCAACTTGGAATTTGTAGAGCGCGTACTTTTTCAAGTTTTTGGAGTGTTGAGTATTTTTGGCAAGAGAAATCGGCTTGGCTTGGATCCACCGGTTTATGTTTTAGTTTCGGTTTCGGTATAAAAATGTAAATTCGGCAGTGGCCTCCGGGCGCTACGGCGCCACCACCGCCACCATCGGGAACATCGAACACCGGATCTCCTCACAGTTTCCCAAGCAAGCTGCTCAACCCAACATCTCCATTAAGTAAATTATGTTTTAGCCAAGAGGTTTTATCTAAGCGAGAGATTTTCTTAGAGAATAATCATCGAAACTTATTGTGAAAAGCGCAACTGATTTTTATTTAAGATGGCCAAGAAAATTATCCTCGTTACCGGTGGTTCGGGACTTGTCGGAAACGGTATCCGAATCGCCTCCGAGCGTGATCCTCGTGACGACGAACAGTTCATCTTCCTTTCCTCGAAGGATGCTGATCTCACCGACAAAGAATCAACACGAAAGGTAAGTTATTATAACCGGCTTTTCCCTGGGAAAGGAGGTTGATGATGCTACAAATAGACAGGTGTTTGTCGCAAATTAAAATCGTAAAAACACGGGCTTGAGTTCGTTTGGCTATTTCGGTACCAGCTCACGAGTAGCAATTATCCTCTTCGCTGGTTTCGTTTTCTGCCGCCCTCTTAGTTAGTACTTAGTAAACACCCGCTCCTTTAGGTCTTTGAAAAACACCAGCCCACGCACGTGATCCACTTGGCGGCCAAGGTCGGCGGTCTTTACGGAAACATGAAGGCGAACCTTGAGTTCTTCCGAATCAACATGGCCATCAACGACAACGTTCTTTCGCTCGCTAAGGAGTTCAAAGTTGAGAAGGTTGTTTCCTGTCTCTCAACTTGCATTTTCCCAGACAAGACTACGTACCCCATCGACGAAACAATGGTCCACAACGGTAAGCAAAAACTTACAGTGATAAACCCAGTTGAACTTTTTCGACCTCCAAAGATAGCCAATACAATAATAAATAAGGTCCTCCACACACCTCCAACTACGGTTATTCCTACGCTAAGCGTATGATCGACGTCATGAACAAGGGATACAACCAGCAACACGGCTGCAAGTTCACCTCAGTCATCCCCACAAACGTGAGAAATATTCCATGTCGAATCGTTTTAACGCTTTCAAGGTTTTCGGCCCACACGATAATTTCAATCTCGAAGAGTCCCACGTCATCCCCGGCTTAGTGCACAAGCTCCACGTCTGTACTCAGGAGAACAAGCCCTTCACCGTCTGGGGAACCGGCAAGGCCCGCCGACAGTTCATTTACTCCGTCGATCTTGCTCGTCTCTTCTTGTGGGTGATGCGATCATACGATGAGCCAGAGCCAATCATTCTCTCTGTCGCCGAAGAGGCTGAGATCTCCATCAAAGAAGCCGCCGAGGCTGTCGCCAGGGGCTACGGCTTTACTGGCGAGTGGATCTATGACACCACCCGCTCTGATGGCCAGTTCAAAAAGACCGCTTGCAATGACAAACTCCGAAAGTACTTGCCCGACTTCAAATTTACCCCATTCGATGAGGCTATCAAGGAGACCTGTGACTGGTTCTCCAAGAACTACCCTGATAACGTTCGACTTTAAACAGTCTCAGTCTACTGTTAGGACCCACTTAGCAACAAATACTTAGTGAAACTTAATAAAAATGCAATATCAACATAAAATAAGCGATTTATTTGCAAAGCTTTGACATTCTTTCAGCTAAAGTTGGTCCTTAAATTAAATTCAGCAAACAGAACACTCTGCTGAAAAAACCTTTGAATGGGTTGGATGCAGGATTTATGAGCAGTGGGTCGGAATCTTCATTTGCCAACACATAATCTCTGAATAAGAAAGAGCGTATACCACCTTTGTTGTTGGGAAGATAGAATTACCGTAATTCCTGAGCAGCTGTAGAGAACTAAAAGTATGTTCTCATCTATCTCTTCAACAAGAAGTCTACCTTGATAACATCCTTCGACGCGTTTTTGATATCGTTTTTAATAATGAGGTCCGCCTGTTTGGAAATCTCCGTCATCGCAATGATGTCTTTCTGCTTTTTTTCTATATCACAAAAATGCAATTCCAGATTCTAAGTTATACGTGAATATATAATGTGCCTGAGTAGTGTGAATCTTCGGCATTTGATCCTGTTTAAGGAACATTGCTGCTACTTTCTTGGTATTTGTCTCGACACGAGCATTGATGCTGCATTTCGGTATATTGTTAATAAATTTCGAGTTTTATAGAAAAAGCGAAAAAACGGCCCGGATCTTCCGGTGCCAAATCTTAATAAACCAAGACTTGTTTTGACAGGGTTGATCGCCTCCCGAGTCTGAATTACACCGCTGCGAGGAAAGCTGGGATCATTTTGTGGAGGGTCCGACACCAGAATTTCGACCCCTGAATTTATAAGTATACAGTATTGACTTTTACATTACCTTCTAATATAATTCTATCAGCCTTTTCGGCTTCGTCCCATATCACATCTCCCTTAAAAAGAAACATTATTCGTCAGAAGTTTCCAGACTAAGTACGTAGTGTAAAAATATATGAAGATAATTAATATTTTAAATTAGCGACTTGAAGAAGGAGAAGTAGAACATGTGTGTCTTATTTTGAGCGTAAACTTACTTTGGGGATAATATTTTGGAGCTTGTTCATTTTGAATGAAGTATGTAAAATAGACTCGCGACTTTTGAAGATATATTATGGAAATAACCACCAGTTTTATAAGGAACCCACAGTGTTTGAAAATCAATAGTAACTTCCTACTTATGATAGATACTTATGCTTGGTAGCGCTACTTTTGTAACTCTCATCGATCCATGCTTACCATTATTTTATTTTTCAAGAAGAAGTTGTATTCGTTGTTATCAATTTTAACTTAACATGTATCAGTGTATTCTACTGTCACGTTTGTTCGGTAGAAAATACATGATAAGAACAGGCACTCTGATATAAGATGTGCTCACGCGGACAAGTGAGCACAGCTGTCATACCATTGTTCAAAGCTAAACTTTTACTGTAGTAGAAAAATTTTGAACATTTTGTTAATCCATTGAAGACTGTGGGCAGGCAAATCGAAATTCGCCTTCAGGCCAATCAGCGTCGATCCCCTTGTTTGTTTGCAAAGAATAAGAAATTTTCTTTTTCACTTGAGATATCGTTCTCCTGCAATGATGATGTCACAGAATTTTCACAGTCTTATGAAGAAAATAAAATTTAGATAGGAAAGCTGTGAGATTGGTGTGAGATCGAATCGAAAATGTCATTACTGAATGATCATTTAATGACAAGTGATTATTATTCAAGAAAAGAACCTAGCGAGGAAGAAGAAAATAACAACATTCATTTGGAAAATATATCCGGAGAATATATGCAACTAAAGCCAAAAGATACGATTATTTCACTCGATCAAGAAATAATCTTCGGAAGTCGTCCTAAAACTGTGCGGATATTGAAACGACTGAACTTCGGCAGCTACGGATCTGTCTACAAAGGAATTTTAACCCATCAAAGCGGGAAGAAAGAAAATGTCATTCTCAAGATTGAACATGCTCTGGTTGAACATCCGCAGCTACAGATTGAGCATATTTTCTACAGGCGGATTTACTGTTGTCGAGATCAGCTGATAAGTGGAGTCCCTCTGTTCCACCGCTTCTTAGATAATCGAATATTGGAGTACACACCACAAACAAACGACACAAGATACCCAAATTTAGCGACTTTGGGAAAGTTCAATGTCCTCGTGCTTGAAGAACTCGGCTTGAATTTGTGTCATGTTCGGAAGAAATTCGCACAAGGTATTCCATTTGCATGCTGGATCGATTTGGCGGCGCAGATTTTCGCAATCATGAAATATTTATTCCAGGAAAGGCTCAAAACTCACGAAACGCGTCAGCATTTCTTCATTTCATGAGTCTTACAAGCAAAAGCGAGTTATTCACAGAGACATCAAACCAGGCAACTTCGTCCTTGGGCATCCCAGAGAAACAGACAGTAGTCGAGGGCCCGACAAAGTCTTTCTTGTCGATTTCGGTTTGTCAAAAACCTTTGAGCAGTGGAAAGAAAATAGAGGAATGGTTTATATGAAAAGAGCAGAAGAAAATACTCTTCACATTGGAACAAAAACTTACATGTCGGAAAACGTTATGGCAGGGGACAGACCGCATATGAGAGACGATCTCATATCGTGTTGCTATGTTCTTCGAGAAATGGTCGACGGATGCTTGCCATGGCATGAAGAGATTGAAGCCATAGATGATTATCGAGAATGGGTATGATTATTGATCATTATATCATTTTTTACAAATTTTTTAGAACAGAGCTCTTTGTGAAATCAAGCGAAGGCTCAGAGGCGTCGATATTTTCGGGCGAGACGATAATCAAGAGCCATTTTTCACCATTGACATTCCAGAAGAAGGCTGTCAAATTGGACAGCGAGAACAGCCGAATATAAAAGAAATGCAAGATCTATTCGACTATTGCAAAGGTCTTGATTGGGACGAAGAACCAGACTTTCAGCGTATCGAGTATTTTATCTCGACGACAAAATACAAAAAAGAGAATCGGATTTTTATGACAGAAAATCCTTGGGAAACAGTTCTTCAAGTTATTAATGATTAATGCCTATTTCTTTCCTCACTTGCCACTTAACCATCACCTAAACCTTTAAGTTCATTGCCAATTATTGCCAAATATTATATTTTATTAAAATATATTCATCATTTAAAAATATTTTAACTGAATGGCCCATTCAGAATGGTACGAGCAGCAAATAAACATTATCGATTTATTCTATAATATCACAAGAAAACAGGACGACGAAATACCCTTACGACGAAAAAGATGAAGATGACGAGATTTGATTCAGACGAAAGAAATCCAGTAAAGCTGGGTTTTGTAATTCAAAAAGCGCCCGAATGAAAAAAAGTTGAAATTTTACAGGGAAAGAAAAAAGCGAAGAAATCTCAAACCATTCTGAAAAAGAAAAGAAAAAGTGACGTGTGAGGAGGCGATTTCGTTACCAAAGTTGGCGTGACCAAAAATATGTCTGTCACATGTGTTCTCGCTTCTTTTTAGACAACACTCCCTTACTAATCCCATAGAATCGTATCACGAACGCCCAGATCACTACTGCAAAGATTGTGGGTTCAATACCTCAAAACGTCCTGCATTCAATATTCAGTGAATAATATTCACCGAACATCATGTAAAGAGCGGCTCAAACACTCACAAATTTTCTGATCTGATCTGCTGATTACTTTTCATGAAATAAAACACCTAGACGAGTTCTAGATCTTCAAAATTTGCAATTGAAATTATTAACCAACAACCATTCTAGATTGAAATAATTATGATCGGCCAGTTACTATGTATGTGGTTACATGGTAATAAAACGGCGGCAGTTTAAAGTTAATTTTAATCGTCTAAATTAATTTTAATGGTCCAAGAGAATAAGCAATAAAAGATAAGAAAACAGCTGTTCATGATAATTATTAAAGTTTTAAAGTTGAACTGTAATCTAAATTTCTAAGCTCTAATTGTCAAACACTTCTTCACTTAAAATAAAATCATAAGCTTTATAATGATAAGTTTCTTTAATTTTTACAATTATTATCCTGTTTTAAATGAATTTCTTCCAGATGTCTTACGACGGCGGTTACGGTAGTTTTGGTGGTGCTTCAGCTTCAGCTGGGCAGGTATAAAGCTTCTGGTCATAAGTGTTTTAGTAAATAATTAAGGCTGATTACTCTGGTGGCGCTACAACGTATGGTGCAGGAGCAGCAGTCGGGGTTGACTCTAGTACTTACGGAGCTCCCGCTCAACCCGGATACAATGGCGGAGGTGCTCAAGGTGCCTACGGAGCTGGCGCTACTCAAGGGGGATTTTCAGCTGGTGGAGCCCAAGGTGGCTATGCAGCTGGTGGATCCACAGGGGGCTATGGAGCGCAAGGCGGTTATAACGCTGTTGGCGGTGACGCACCTCAAGCCGCGATACAAATCAAATCGAATCCGAAAGATGGACAACTCATCAACTCACCAGACTCTCCAAACAACCAGAAAATGTTCATCGGTGGTGTCTCAAAGCAAACAACTACCGGTAAGAAACCACCCAAAGATCACGGACGTCATTTGTTTTTAGCCTCTCTTCGCGCACATTTCGAACAATTTGGCGCTGTTAAAGATGTCGAAATCAAAAGCGATCCAACCACTGGACTTTCTCGTGGATTTGGATTTGTTCTGTTCGAGCTTCCCGAGTCTGTTAATGCTGTTATGGAAGCCGGACAACAGTTCCTTGATGGCAAGCGAATTGACCCCAAGCCCGCCGAAAAGAGAAACTGCAAGGTTTTTATCGGTGGCATCAGCCCAAGTACTGCATCTGAAACTGTCCAGGAATTGATGGAGACTTTTGGACAAGTTGATAACTTTGAGAGGTGAAGTAAAAATTATCTTAATATATTTACAGTTTAAATTCAGACGAACTGATAGAAATAGAGGCACTCTTCAGCCTTTTGCCTTCTGTACTTTCAAGGATGATGCTGTTGCTTCTAGCTTGGCAAAGACGCGATGGGTAGAGATCGAAGGAAAGCGATGCGAAGTCAAATTATGTAAGTCAACTCTTACCGAAGTGTTATAAAATGACTTTAAGCTATCGAAAATAAGCAAAAGCTTTTTAACCAAGGCTACGGTGGCCAGCAAGGAGGCTACGGCGGCTACCAGCAAGGAGGTGGATATGGCGGCGGTTACGGCCAACAAGGTATACATGTTGAAACTTTTAATTTAAATTGATTTTAAACTTTAGAATTACTAATACCTTACTAATATTTATCAACAAAAAAACTTTTTGCTGCATAAAATAACGAAATATTTAAGGAGGTTATGGAGGCGGATACGGAGGCTATGGCGGTCCAGGCTTTGGAGGACCTCCAGGCGATGGTGGATTCGGCGGACCTGGCGGCTTTAGAGGCGGTCCTGGAGGTCGTGGTGGCGGACCGATGCGTGGTGGTCGAGGAGGTGGCCGCGGAGTCGGCAGACCTTCCCCCTATTAAGAAAAATCGCATCACATTACTTTATAGATCATTTATTTCCGCAGCCTCTCATCTGCAGAGCACCAACTCTTTTACTAGTACTCTTTGACCTACTGCCTAAGAAACTATCCTTTAAACCGGTGACGCGCAAACATATAAAAAACAAATTATGTCCTTTAAAGAAAACATGTCCCTTTTGTTACCCTTACTGTACAAGGGTTTCTTAACCAGTACTAAAACAAATCGTCTTTTGTACATACTTGGATCATCTTTTGAGTCTCAGTCATAATACAGCACGTTTTAATATTCTCATATGTTGACATTTAGAATGGACGACCCGTACGCAAATTTCGACTACGAAGATGAAGGCGTCGATGCGTTTGATACCAACATCGATAATGATGAAGATTTTAAGCGTGCGCTGACGAGTCATGGTCGTCAGGGGTTCAAACCGGGAACAAGCACAGGAAATCGAAATATAAGCACTGCATTCAAGCCACAAAATGACAATCGCCCAACTACAAGTATCACAGGCGCTGGATATCAGAAATCAGCGCTTAATTTGAACAAAAAGAACTCGAACACGATTGTTGAGGAAGGTGATGAAGAGCGCATAGAGGAAGAGAGAATCCGAGAGATTGAGCGTAGCATCTCAAAGATGGTGGATCAGTCAATTATCTGCCAGTCGAAAGGGGATTCCAGACGAGCTCTTGAAATTGCCAAAAACGCAGCAAGAAAAGAACGCGACGTGACAAAGAAACGAGACGCTAGTGGACTAACTGATGGCCAAAATATGGATTTAACATTCTCCGTGCATTTCAACGTTGCCGTTCAGTATGAAGCGAATGACTTGTATTCCGAAGCGCTTCAAGCTTACCAGGTTATTGTCAAGAATAAAATCTTCCAAAACGTCGGAAGGATTCGAGTCAACATGGGAAACATCCATTTCAAGCTGCGAGAGTTCTCCAAGTCAGTCAAGCAATATCGAATGGCTTTAGATCAGGTGCCGTCGCATTATCGTACGATGAGAAGCAAGATCCAGGCTAATATTGGGGCTTGTTTCATAAAACTGGGACAGTACCGCGACGCGGCAAGTGCATATGAGCACATCATGTCTGAACACCCCGATTTCAAGCCTGGCTTTAATCTTATCATGTGCTACTACGCGATGAAAGATGCAGAAAAAATGCGACGAGCATTTATCCGCCTGCTCAACATCACGTCCGGTGTCGACGAAGAGAAGTATCAAATAACGACGGACGACAAAAACGAAGCTGCTCATTTGGAGGCAATTTCTTCTGATTCTCTTCGAGCTCTTGAAAGGCAGCGAAAGACTCTCGCTGAAAGATCAATTGTTCAAGCTGCAAAAATGATTGCGCCTTATATCGAAGATCGTAATTTCTCTGCAGGCTTCGACTGGTGTGTCAACCAGGTTAAACAGAGTCCATATGGTGAGCTCGCAAGTGACCTTGAAATCCACAAAGCACTTACATACCTCAAAGAGCACAGCTTTGAGCCAGCTATTAAAATTCTTAAAAACTTGGAGAAAAAAGACTCAAATGTTCGCTCGCAATCGAATAACAACCTTTCATTCATATATTTTCTCCAGCAGAAGAATGCAGAAGCTTCTACGTTTGCATCAAAAGCGCTACAGGCAGACAAGTACAACCCCTGTGCGTTAGTCAACAAGGGAAATACAGTCGCTTTCGAGTATGTATCACATTGAATATTTTTATCCGTATTATTTTTTTTTTGCAGCGGCGACTGGAGCAGCTCGATTCAATATTATCAAGAGGCCTTACGTGTCGACGCTGAGTGCTCTGAAGCTCTTTATAACCTCGGAATAGCCTGTAAACGTGTTGATCGGAAAGAGGACGCTCTCGAATCGTTCATAAAGCTGCATCAAATTCAACGGACAAATCCGCAAGTCATGTTCATGATCGCAGATGTATATCGATTAATGGGCGATAATAGTGCTGCTGTTGAATGGCTTCAGCAAGCTTTATCGGTCAGTCATAATGACCCAAAGCTGCTGCAGGAGCTTGGCGCAATATTTGATAACGAAGGAGACAAATCATCAGCATTCCAGGTTTTACAAAAAATAATCTTTTTTTCTATCTTTTTAAGCACAACTACGACTCGTATAAACTTTATCCTGGTGATATCCGCACGATTGAATGGTTAGCTAGCTACTACATTGAGTCTCAATTCCCAGAAAAAGCTTCAAACTATTTCGCGCGCGCTTCAGTGATTGACCCGCACGAAGTCAAATGGCATCTGATGAATGCAGCGTGTCTTCGTAAAGTCGGAAATGTCCATCAAGCGCTTGAAAAATATAGAGAGACGCATAAAAAATTCCCCGAGTCCAGAGAAGTGCTTGAGTACCTAGTTAGGCTATGTACAGATATGAAGATGGACAAAGAAGCAAAGGTACTACAAAAATTTCTTTTACTTGAATAAAAACTGCATTCAAGGACTTTGCTCACAAACTCAAGCGACTTGATAAAACGCTGCGCGAGAGAGAAACTCGTGAGACTCGTATCAGCTCTGCAACGAACAAGGGTAAGTCAATAAGAGAAATTAAAGTGAATCTCAAGTAGTCAATTTTTAAAATTTTATCTGAACTTTAAATTTCAAAGGAAGACAAAAAAGTGCAAATTCGAGGCGTGGGTCCAGTAAAACTCGTAGCACAGAGCGGATCGGTTCAGGAAGAATCGGTTCCGGCCGAGCTGGCTCTGGGAGATCTCGAGATGCAGGAAGTGCAAAGTCCAAAAGCAGCTTGGAAAGGGAGGATTCTGAAATCGTCTACGAGAAAATTGAGCCAGACGTTAACATACCTGTAAGTTTTAATACGGATCGTAGTGTTTAAGTTATTTTAAGGCGGCAGTTCCTGCAAGTGCCGATTACCGACCAAAAACTTCCGCGGGAAAGCGCCAAAACGACGAGTTCGATGATTTTGATGACAATGACGAACTTCTTCCAGAATAAACCTATTTTTCTACTGATTTTCTACACCGCAATTCAATAGTTTTTTATTTGTTTTTCAATAAAATACCTTATTTTTTCTACTTTCATTTGAAGAAAGGATGATATTTTCTCCATAGATATGGCAGATGATTTTGAGAAATTGGTTAACGCGTGCACAATTCTATCGACAGAAATTATACACAATCTTGAGCGCATTTCAAGCGCACAAGAGCACGAAGAGATTGAACATGCCAATGTTCAAGCTGCGCGAAAACTGGATAAATTCAAGGAAATCACCACAAAGATAGAAAATATAATTGTGCCCGGTAAGACATATTATATTATTGTTCTTGACTGTTCGTATAAAAATATTATATTTTCTTTTTTATATACCTGAGTCATTGAAGTCTCCACAGGTTCCAGAGGAAGCAATCTGCTTGCCAGAGAGCCGAGTATCCGAGTTGTATAAGTCGTTCAGCTGAACCTTCAACTTTCCACCGATATTATTGAAGGGATAGGAAGCAGTTTCCAGACCAACAAATGGCCAGCCTCTTGTGAAATAGTCTTCACTATCAGCGACGCTATATCCGTTGCCATTGCTATCAGTAAAGTATCCTCCTTGTCTTCGATCTGTGGACTCTGTCAATTTGAAATGAATCCAGCCGTCGTCTACAAAGTAGGCGATTGGCATGAAGCTGCTCGTTAATTGTTCAAATGACGAAGCCATAGCCCATTCATACGTATAGTCAGAATAAAGGAGGCCATCGTGCCCAATTCTTTCACGCAGTGCTAAAATCTTAAGCTATTGGTAATTTTGGCCGGTACTCATGATCTTACATTGTAACGATTCTCATCAAACACACAAATTGAGAACCTGAACTCGCTAAGTACTTTCGCGTTGCTCAATCCAATGAAAATATCTCCGGTAGGAATGAAATTTACATCCAACTCTGGCTTGAAGGTTACAGTTTTGTCTGATTCTACAACGGCGGACAGCTTGGTTGCCTTATCAAACTCGACTTCGTTCTTGCTCTTATTATCTGCGAGATATCCACCGATCTCTTTCGCAAAAGAAATGTCGAGCTGACCAATTCGAGTTGAAAATGGACAAAGCTTGTGTTGCGAGTGCACCTGGAAATCGTCATTCACGGTGCTGATTTCGCATCCAGTTGTGATAAATGGATTTTGAGTCCTCAAAACGTAACCAGGATGACTTGCGATTCGCCCGTCAACATCTGCGACCGCGAATGTTTCGCGATCAGCCGTGTTATCATTGCTTAACTTATCATCTCCGAAGATCAACGGGCAATTTTCGAACACATTTGAATGAAGCGCCACATTTTCAGGATTTGTTGTAAAGCGGGAATTGTGTCCTGGCACGATAGGAGCTCGAATGGCGCCATATCCTGCGCGATCGGGGAAAAAATCATAGAAGAAGTTGTTTGAGATAATCGTCGGTTCAGAAGACGCAGAAACGACGATTCCACCTTGTATTTCATCTCTTGGTAGTGGCGCTTGTCGGTACACATCGTTCATTGGCTTGTACCAGCTGTAATGGTATTCTTCGACCGAGTTTGGCTTTGGAAGCTGCGGTTGGTCATCAATCGAACAGTCCATCAATGTATCGAGACTCTTAGACTCGATTTCATCACCGTGATTAAGCTCACCACATCTCATGTGCCCAGTATTTCTCGTAAAACCAACGAAAGTTGAATCCTTGATTGTTTTCTTCGCTCCAAACACTCCCTCGGAAGTCACAAGTTCAAAACCTTTCGCATTGTCTGACACTTGCCAATTTTCGATGTGAACATTTGCTCCTTCAATCTTGTTCGAGCGAGTTGTATGATGGACTTTAAAACCAACAAAATACTCATCCGCCCAGTTAGATTCTGGCCGCTCCCAGAGATTAGGCCTAAGATCGTCGATCTTACGGTCTTCGTTCGGTCGGAAGTCGCCTTCCTGCCATTTTTCTGGCATTGAGTGGTATTTAAGCCCTGTTGGATCATCTTCAGGGAGCATTGAGAGGAATGGTGCTGGCTGAAAAGCTGTTGGACCATCGTCTTTCACCGTTCCAGAGCGAATTATTCCATAAGTCGCTGCAGAAGCTTTATTGTTTCTCCACTCCCTACGGCCATTTTCTAAACTCTTCGGCATAGCTTCAAATGCGTATTTATCTGAAGCAGTGTGGTGGAAGAACCAGAAGCCAGCAGTGCCACCGACAGCGGCGTTGTCGTGAATCCAATTAGCACCGTGGGACATCCAGAAAACAGAGAGAGCTTCACAAGGCTCGCGGCCAATCTCAGCGCCGTCAAATTGATCATTTGCAGCCTCACAAATGGATCCATCTCTATCTGTGGGCAATATAATACCCGGCTTGACAACGATGCCCAAGTTGCCTGTAATATGATTGTAAGTCTCCACACCATCTTCCATGAAGAAGCCATGTCCAACAGTGTTGTAGCCAACGACATTCTTTACTGTTGCTTCGTGAGTTCCGTGCACAGTTACGAAGCGAGAAAAGCAATCATGTATGGAAAGAGATTCGAAGGAGCTAGGGTCTTCGTATCCTCCCATTCGGCCGACATATCCTGCATGATGCCAGTGAACTGGATATCTCGCAAGCCAAGGTTGCCCAGCATTGAAAACTTCAATATGAGAGATATGAAAGTTTTTAAATTTCTTCGTGCCAACAATATGTCCTCCATGTCGATCGATATTCTCGCCTTCCATTTCAGCAAAATAATTACACCAATCGGTTCTCCGATTCGGAGAATCCCCGTCGAGCGACTCTCGAGTTCTTGCGTAGTCGCAAGTTGGCTGCATTTCTCCGTAGAATCGGATATTTCTAGACAGAAGCCCAACCTCAGCTCGCTGGTCGATTCCAGTTCGTTGGTCGACCCGACCCCAATGAGTAAAATCAGCTGGTCTATCGAGAATAAGCTCGTTGTTGTCGCAATCCCCGCATGGTCGGATCTCAAAAACTTCAGAATGAAGCGGGTCCTGATCTGTCGAAGCGATTACAATCTTGTCGCCGATTTCCCATGATGAAATGTCGTGCGATACCTTGATCTTCGGTGATTGTCCCTTAGTTGAGCTCGTGTATTCTACGCGCTGAGCAAAGCTATTCCAAAAGTTAATCGCGTCCGCAGTTCCATATGGATTATCCAAGATTTCTTGGAAATCCGAAATCGCCATTGAGCTAACATCTGAATCACCCCATGTTGACTTCATATCAAAACCGAAATCGAACCCAGCTTTCTCACCGCCTAGACCGATAGGACCGACCGTTTGATAAAGAGGAGCTGGAGCTTTCCACTCTTCCGGAATCGATGTTTGCATATCAGATTGTCCATTTCCCGTGTTGATGATTCCAGCGATCTGAGACCACTTCTTCTTGTGGAATGTAGCAGAAGCTTCGCTGAACTTCGTAGCGAAGCTAACAGAGTTCTGGAAACCAAGATTTTCCAGTAGCACCCGGAAAGCACTTGTCAATGAGTACTGAAGATCGGTGAAAAAAATTACAATCTCCCCATTCTTCAAGTTTTCCAAGCTCAGCATATTCTTAACTTCTTCGGTGATCTCATCGCCTGTTTTGATGCTAAAAGTATCCTTCAAATCACCCTCTGCGGAAAGAACATGAAAAACCATTCGTTTCTGACCCCTAAGCTGCGTCGCAGGATTGTTGTTTCTATCCTGTGACCAGTTCAACTGCTCAACAGCGACAGAATTTTTGAATAGATGATCTTCCAGATGTGTCCAGTGATGTTTTTCTTTTCCGTGCACTTCGACGACACCGTCTTTATCGCAATGGAAGTATTTGTATCCGAAATCTCGATCGTGATCCCCATGATTTCCGTAAAGGGCAATGTCAAGTTTCCCCTGATATCGGCAAGATCGTGATCCAGCCCAGATTTCACCTCCATTTTCGGCTTTCAAAGCCATTGCTCTGAATTTGAGCAAGTTCCCGTCGGGTCCTCTATCCTTGAAAATCAGCTTGCCACCGCTCAAGACCTTGACAACTCCTGCATCAACGTTTCGGTCGACGATAACAACACGATTTGTGATAGTCACATCACCAAATGGATAGTCCCAAGATACGGCAGCAACGCTATCTGGGCATATTCCATCAACATCCCACTGGTTCCTTGGAAAGCGTAATCTGAACTCATCGGCGTCGAAACCTCGTCTTCTCTTGTCAGATCTTCCAGAGTTGAAAACTTGTCGCTTGAATTTCAAATAGAAGTCCTCTTCAGCGACTTCCATCTCTGGATCGATGTTCTTGTAAATCTTGTTCCATTCTCGTTTACTCAGATCTCCGTATTGCTCTAACTCATCATCTGTAAATGGTGCAGCTTTCTTTCGATCTTTTTTACCCGCTAAAACGGATGATAAAAGAAGATGAAAAAGCTTCATTTTGTCAGATTTTCTCTAACAAAGTGAACTCGATAATTTGGAGACTTTGGAAATAGACGGATTTCCATGTCCTGATAAGCATTCTTCCGATCGCATCTCCGGTTTTTATCTCGAGATTTCGCCGAAAAAATTCAGGACCTGCTTAAAGCTTGTTCATCTGTATATATATTTTTTATGCTTCAGCTCAAGCTCAAAAAGTAAA
>Ga0115008_10002123_pt1 | contig 16423 bp, 14 predicted proteins | sample FraStrMetagenome_FD_87164 | JGI IMG/M metagenome (GOLD analysis project Ga0115008, IMG submission 87164) | Marine eukaryotic phytoplankton communities from Arctic Ocean - Fram Strait ARC3M Metagenome | ecosystem: Environmental > Aquatic > Marine > Oceanic | place: Fram Strait | collected...
GGTGCTGTAAGTCAAATTTATGGGCCTAGCGGGAATTCCACAAGTTGTAAGTCGTGACCCAAACAAGTTTACTATCACAGCAGCGCCGACAAATCATTATGCTGCGACTCGACTTAGAAAAAATGCTTGTTATAATTTAGAAACTGATAGTAACAAACGAGAGGTATAACTCAAGCACTTTAATATTTAATGAAAATTTTTGAGAAGCATAAGAAATACAAGAAATACACACTTTTCAATCCGTCAAATTACAGCAGCTCCGAGTTCTACGACATGAGCACGTCTAACAGCAAAAGATTTTCATTCATATCAGATTTTCAAGACGAGGATTCTTTTTACAGACCTTTTTTAAAAAAGGTAAGAAAAATTCATATCCACAATGTTAGAATAATTTCTAGGATTGCTTCAGATCGCTGATTGATTTTGGGATAGTTTTGAATAATAACAAAGATAATTTGGCGCAGTGCTTAGGGTTGAAGTTTGATAACAAGACTCCAAAGGTACTCTTATTTATTCTCACAAATACATTCTTACGTTTAGCCCAAACTTGTTATCATAAAAAGCTGGGAAGAATATAAAAAGAATCGAACAAAGAAGAGAAAGAAACGAAATCTTCCTATTCAGCGATCATGTCGTAGAAGTAGAGTTCATGCTGAAGGTATATAAAAACAAACGGCAGATTATGATGACAGTTCCTAGGGCGTGCAATCGACTTACAGATAAGTTGGGTAACTGACGAGAAAGTATGGCGAAAAATTATCGAAAAGAATATAAAGAATGAACTTTTTTCCCAACTCGAGAACTACGCAAAAGGCAGATTCGACTTTGTGAAGATAATTAACCTCGATGACGGAATGAAAGGGAGCAAGAAACCGCTGCTGCATGTATCGTGCGATGATACTGATTAATCTGTATCAGTTGCCCAGTAAATGATCAGTACTTGAGGAATCTAAGCAAACATGTAAAATAAGAAAAAAATGCGATAGGAGAAATTCGAATCGCATAATTTTAACTGCCGTACATTTGTAAAATTAAATTTCCATCGAGTGTTCAACCCACTCGGCACTAGAATTATTCTTACTCGTATAATTTCGTTCTTTTCAAAAACAGTATGTCGAAACTCGACACTGTTATCAAACTCCTTTGTCTATGTTTATACTTACACGCACAGTACATACAGTATAATAAACTAACTTGAAATGTAGTTCTCTGTACACGACTTTCTATATTTACAAGAACAAACGATAGTATATGCTAGTAAAGGCACAGTAGCAGTAGTTGAGGTAGTTGAAACGCCGGAGGAAAAGCAGTGAACTTTGACTATAAAGAAATTTCAAGGAATGCGACCTTTTGGAGCATGGTATTCATCAGATCATGATAAACTGGACTCGGAAGTACTAAATTTTTTTATTAGATTTGAATTATTTCATTTTTGAACGAAAACGATCCTTAAGAGAACACACAGAATACAGTTATTGGCACAGCGATTAAATAAAAATTATTAGCCTCGTTCTCACCTTAGGTCGTTTTCCCGCGTGTCTGAGGTAGACTCTAAAGGTGGCTCGATCAGGTGAAGAGTTTTCTTCGGCGTTACTATTAGCGAATTGAGTACTTTGCGGTCCTCTTCACTTAGGTTGATATTGAATGTTTGGTGGCTCACTTGAGCGGCAAAATCGAACGAGATCACTACTTTCTCGGAGGTCAGCAAATGAGAAACAAGAGAGCAGTTCAGGACTCCAACAAGCACACCAAATGCAAGTGGAACGCCGAAATAACTATAAATTTATTAAGTATTGGCTCAATCACAATTTTCAGCACCTTGAAATCGCCAGAAAAGGCGAGCAGAGTAGAAAAATCAGCGGACAAAAGCAAACAAGGGCCAGGCCAAGTTGAATATGCGGGGTGTTGATTAATGGAACGTGGACTTTGTTCAAGGACAAGAACACTGCTGGATATAATGAGGCGAGCAAGCTTCCAGCCAGAGTGAGCTGATTAAACGGAATATAACAGAATGATGTCAACCCAACAACTTGACAAAGCGAGACAATCCAAACCGCGATCTACAATAGTAGTCTTAGTAATTAATTACTTTCAGATTCTTTGGTTAATTGGTAAATAATCATAGACTCACCGAGAGGAATGAAAACATCTTATCGACGTGTATGAGCCCGCCAAAAACAACGCCGAGTATCACGAACCCGGCATATGTTGCGATAGTAGCAGGATCTGTCACGTTCTTCAGATATCCAAGCGTGTCGATTTCTGCTCCGCTGAGTTTTGCGTGCTTGATCTCGTTCGCTACAATCTAAAGGATCAATTATAATTCCAGAGACTTGATGTAAATCATACTTCTTGAAAATGCGCGAATTCCTTCATCTTAAGACCAACATCATTTACAACAAGGCGGATCGGCAATTCGAGCATTTTCTTTTTTGACCTGCGGAAAGGTTTAAAGTCGAGCATTCTGTTGAGTTCAGTCGTAGAACAGTACATCAGTTTATCAAGCGATATCATCGAGTACTTCTTCTTGTTGATAATTTCGGAGTAAGAAGGGATCCATCCAAATATTTCGAACTCTGTTTTCAAACTCAACTCGGCGCGGTTCAAATATATCCACGCCGCCAAAAGTGTCTCGTACTCCTCCGATTGGCGATCAAATGTCATCTCTTTTCTTCCGGTCCTGTTGATTGCGTACGTTAAAATGCTTTCAATGGATTCTTTCAGCTTTGATGCAGGTACTCTTCGGCTTTCTTTCTTTCTAAGATATCTAACTGCTGCTTTGCATTCCCTCTCAGTGACATCTTTCACTCGTATCTTCTCGTCTACCCAGGTTTTAAAATTATAGAACCAGAACTCTTTGTCGATCGACATCGATTGGTGAAACTGACTCAACGATGTGATTCTGTGTGCATTCGCGAGCTCATCGTGCAAATCCGTGGATTCGTTCAAATAAAGCTCGAGCATTGTCTTTCGGACGGGAAAGTAAGATTCTTGAATACGCGCGCCAATATAGTTTGATGATGTCTTCGGAATGAAATCAAAATTATTGACGGAGATTTGGAAACGCATAGCCAGACCGACGGCAGCCAGGACCGTTATCGTCACGGCAAGGACTACTCTCACCGCGATCCATAAGAGCGAACAGTAGAATTTGGCTCGGTGTGGGAGAGCAATTTCTCTTAACGAGTTTTAATGATGAAAATGAAAATATATATTACCTTGTTCGATTAGATCTATATTTATTCATCTTGTGAATATCAAAGACTTTTGGGACGATACAGATGATAAAGAATATGAAGAATACAGAAATTATAAGAAGCTCACTTCCGAAATTCTCCAACGTGGGGATCTCCTTCCAGAAATAGACAAAGCCTAAACCAAGTAACGCGCACATGGACGATATGATCGTTGGAAATATGTGAAGAAAGATTTCACCCATGGATGACGTGTTTTTGGCATGATACACACTCCCGAATGTCACCACTACGCCAAGGATAAGGCCACCAGCGAGAGATTGAAGAAGCGGACCACCAACGTGTGAGATAAACGGATTCAACTTGGCTTGGGCATGAGTTTTAGCCTGAAGAATAATTGCTAGGAGAGTTGAGTTTTTGAAGAACGACTTACGGATAGCGCGTAGTTGATAATGATGGAGGACCACCCTGTCGTGAAAGATCCAAAAACAAAGAAATTCGAAATGGCAAAAATAGCGCTCAAAAGACACGGGTGACTTAGCCCGGAAACAGCAACGATAAAATAGACAACTCCAGATGAAACCAACAAGTATGGAGTCACTGCGAAGAAGCTGAAATAGAATATAACCCCTAAATATAAAAATATGCAAACCTTTCTTTTATGTTCAAGTTTTCAAGCTGGACGTAATTTGGGCAGAAGAAGAACGCATTTTCAAACGAATGGACTTTTGCCTCTACTTTTTGTAAGAAATTCTCAAGCAGTTCTGCGGCGAGTTCAGGACTCCAGACTGCTACGAAGTAATAAATAACCGATTTAAGATTACTGAGCTTACTCTGACGTCCAGCAATGTTTCTTTCCCAAGGCTTATTAACCAGATTGATGTTGTAATCATAGAGAGTATTCGCGGCCATAAGACGAATTGAGGTTTGCAGATATCCCTTGTCATTAATTGTCCTCTTGGTCGAATGAGAAATTCCAACGCTCTTGCAAGAACCCGAAGATAAAATACTTTCTTCTGTCATCTCAGTGTTATCCGCAAAAAACTCATCGATAGTTATCTTCTTGGCATAGTCAGAAAGACCATACAGAGAGGAGTAATTACAAGGAACAGCATCGGCCCAAGAAAAACGTCCAGCAGAATCGCCAAGGCAGTGTTTATTTCTGTCGTAAACCAGCAGTTCCTCGCCTTCTTTGAAACAGTCCAGTGGCGTATGAACCATGCAGGGGGCCAGGTCATTATTGTATAGCTGGAGAAACTCATCATCAAGCTTCGTGGAAAGCCTTTGTGGTGGGTTGAAGACAGATGCTTTGTGGCAGAGATTTTTAAGCGACCATGTGCTGAAAAACAAATTATTTCTGCATAAGCTTTCTTGGCTACCTGTCGAAAAATGTTATGGACGTAGCGAGGACTGATTGCACTACAGCTTGGTGATGTAAAAGTGCCGACTTCGTAATGACTCCTCGCGAATCGTCCGCATGTGTCATCACGTTCAGCATAAAATTACCCAATGTTGCGTTGACCCCTGAAATTGACGTGTGGCTCGACTTCCTGTGCTAAGGATCTTTCACTTGACACCTACTGTATATACTGGCCCAACTGATAGCATGCCTTTCTACATATCGTAAAGCTAATCATCTCACCTGGATTCACTTTCTGCTGCCTTGAGTAGACTATCAGCTCGTCATTCTCACAGTAAGTTATTGCGACGAGCCCGATAAGAAATGAGAACATGAAGAAAACAGATAACGATGACTGTCGCTCGAGTAAGCTGCCGAGGCGGTATATGAACTTGTACCATTGATGCTTCATATTGTACTTTAACCTTCTGTTCTTTGGCTGTGGGATCAGGCACTACAACTTCTGTATAAATAATGTTTTATATTGAGCCAAATTAAATATTAGATTCTGGATTAAAAATAAATTTCTTTCTTTGATTCGTAAAATGAGAAATTCTTACTTTTTTGGAACTAATCTGCACCAGACTACGTGAACTATCCTCTGAAGTGTACTCAGAATCAGTCTCTGGCATCGTGTCGCTGTCGCAGCGAGGGATTCCAGTTCTCTCAGACATTCTCTCACGCTCTTCTCTACAAATTGCTTTCTTCCTGCCGGGGTCAAATTCAATTCCCGTTTTCTTGTGCGCAATCTCTTCTATTTTTGCAATTTTCGTCCCTTCGTTTATGGGGACTTCTTGGGTCATCTTTGTTGAGGGACTATGTCTAAAGTGGCGTTATTTCTTTAGACCACACTGGCCCACTGGGTGGCAAAGATTACCACCCAACCGCGTAAAATGGATATTTACACTTGGTCCTCTCTCGCGTCCGGGGTGGGCCGGTGATTTCCTCTTTCCTTTTCCCGTATTGCCGCTTTGTTTTGTCTACCAGGTGGTTATAATGACTGAGTGGCGCTGGACAAAATCAGACACAGGGATTCAAGCGCGCGAAATCTCTCAGAGTGCAACGGATGAACCACAAAATGATCGTGCTAATCCTCCAAGTTTTAAAGTAGCTGGATCAGGGCTCAGTCAATACGGTAGTGAAATTAATTCCGATAACGCCACCCACAGATAAGAAGGGCTGGAAGAGTCACTACTGACCACCTACCGATTTTCTCAAGACGCGCACTCTCCGTCGCCGCCCACAAAAAAGCCTCTTTGAGAGAAAATGCTTGACTTACCATGAAAACTCACAGCTGTATCGCGGCGGTGACAAAGATTTGCGCCGACATTAGAAAAAAACGTCGAAATTGAATTTTCCGCTCTCAATAAAGGCAGATGAGCGGATAGTGGCATCATGCCATCGCGTTGAAAAATGCCACCCAAGGCGCACAAATTAATCAACTCTCATAAATTAATAAATACGCTGATAAAAACACCTTTATTAAAGGAAGTCACTAAGAACTATAAAGTCTCTGTGCCATATAAATGATAAGTTAGCATTCTTATGACAATATCTATAATTTAAATAAGCTATAATCACAGAAAAAATATTTCGTTGATCTTTTAACGAGTCAATACGATCCTCCAATGCCAACTTACCAATTTTGACGACTCATTTATCCCTTTCGAGCAGTCCAAAAAATTCGAGGCTTCCTCATTTAATCTCTTATTTTGAGGAGTCGACGTAGCAAAAAATTTTGCGGAGTATTCAGATTTCAATTTTACGACCTAATCTCAGATGGGGCTTCTCTTACATTTGACAAAAATGGATCGTCCCACGCTCGACCACCGCCTCGGGATCAATTGTAAAACTGATTGTCAGCGTCTTATTCATTTGCGCACAACGTCAAGATGATAGAGGTATTCAGCTCGCATTCCGGAATTCGGAATATAGCTCATTGATCATTTCTTACAAGTTAGTGGATTGTGTCATATTTCATGTTACGAGGTACTGTTTGTCCCAAATGTCAGTCTAACAGCAATCCGTGATGGCTGAGGTCAGGGTCATCTTTTTGGGGTCAGTTTAGCCAGTTTTTTTACTCATAGACACACTGAAAGTGCCTACAAGCCTTATTCCAGGGCATAGTAGTTAATAATAGAAGCTTTCTTAAGGCCCTTACCCTGAATTTCTGATATTTCTTATGGTTTCCTTTACTGTAACTCAGATAGAAGATATCATGATCTTTCATGCAGATGACAAAAGGTCAAGGCGGATATTGAAGTTACCTTTTATTGCACATAATATTATGGGAAACAGATTCGATCGATAAGAATCGTCACCGAAGTGGTCTAGAGTCGCAGACTCTGCCTTGGTCACACAGATTGGAACACGAACTTGAGCAGGAGCATTGCGCCAGAAGAAACAAAAATGTTATAAAAAATGTTTATCTAAGATCAGGTTGGCTTTTTTCAATTTCGTCGAAAACGGAACCGGGTTTGGCCGTGCTGGATTGGAAGAAAGATGATGCTCCAGTGAACTCTTAAATTGATAGTTTGAATGTCGCCTTGAAAACATTTTTACCTGGTATAGGAGTAGCACTAGACGTGACGGGGACAGGTGCCTGGGAAAGGGTCTTGTTCAGGTCCGCAATAACAGCAGCAAGTGAGTCTGACCGCGTCAGTGGCGGAGCTGTACTCGATTCGGAAGATGGAACAGAAATCGGATCGATCTGTGGGATGCCTTGTAGAACGTTGTGGTCGAACAGTAAGTTGCCGTTTGCGGGAGGAACCCGGCTCTCTTGAATCTGGTCGGAGTTGAGACTGGAAGATGGCTCTTGTGTATATTTTGGCGTGGTCTCAAAAACATGTGGTTCGTGATTGATAATTTCTACAGCCAAGGCGGCTTTCTCTTCACAATTGACTTGCTCCACGACAGCTTCCGGAACTTGCATTATCGGGGAAGCTGCAGCTGGTACAGGTGAACTTATTGGCGGCCTAAATAATCATTTAGTAACATACAGGTAGAATCATCATACTGTTCAGCAGGTGAAGGATGGGAGGCAGCTGCGTATAAAGGATTAGCAGCAATTCCGATGGTCGTTCCCATTCTGTCAAGCTCTGGAACGGCGGGTGGCATCAGATGTTCAGGTTGTTGAGTTTCTAAAGCTCAAAAAATACGGTCTGGACTAGTTAGTACCTTTAAAAAGTTCCTGCTTCAGATTCGGAAGAAAAACGTCAATTCTATCCCACGTGACCTGCCACAAATCAGTGTATCCAGTGTCGGGATGATGGAAGATGCCAGCTGTGTCCATGACGAGCAGCATGTTTTTCAAACTTTCGGGAATAGCCTCACACTTGAAGGACATTTAGTCAAAGTATTGAAAATCTAAGTTACCAAAAGATCTCGGTTTCCTACACGCATGTATTTATCCATAAAATCTAAAATGGTGAGCCAGCATGCTTTAAACGTCGGGGAGGTGAGCAAATCCTTCAAGTGCTGAAGGAAAACCTTCGACAAAAGCGAAGCAGCACGCATTCTGGTCTCGTCCATTGAATTTGGGTCATGTGGCGAAATATTTTCTATAGAGCGCATATTATTTAATAACTATAACGTTTTCACTCACCTAAAAGTCTTGTGAGAAGTGGGAATAAAACTTTGTGGAAACAAGCTTCCCATTGAGTGCCATCGAGAACCTGCAGATCTTGAACTAAGAGGGCGCTTGATAGGCAATTGAAAGCATGCGTGCGAATTCCACGGCGAATATCACAGCACATTCGTGCGATTCCCTAAAGAAGAAGATATACAATCAAGAAAGATATTTAAAAATTACGAACCTCTAACAGTGGGCACCAACCAGCCTCCCACAATGTTTTTATGTCGATGGAATCCTCATTCCAACATCTAAAAATACGGCCAGCGCGAGTGTGGAGAGTTTGCAAGAGCTCGAGTAATTGCATCGAGATTTTCTGATAGTCTTCTGTCGAAGCTGCATCGTTTGTTTTCTCGGAAGTGCTTCGTTTTCTTCGATTTCGCGATGCTTTTTTCGAGGGTGAAAGGTTTTTGTTCACGCCGTTTATTGACGCTGAGTTTGTTAGAAAAAATTAAATTTGTGTTTCATTTACCTTCAACAAAAGCACGAATTGTATCAACACAGATCTCAAAATTTGCTGGAGTAATGTGCGCTGTATCACGAACGAGGAACGCAAGAGACTCTGTTGCTCTTATCAGCGCTTTAGCGTCATGAGGGCCAACTTCCGTGTGGTATGCGAGTGAGAACTCATTTTGCCCCTCGGATGATTCCTAAAAAAATATAAAAAAAAAAACGCTTTTCTTAAAAAATTATAAGTCTTGACTTAGTGAGTTAGTTATGTTATGATCAGGGATTGTTGTGTGTGACTTTTGCTAGAATTAAAATCTCAAATGGAATCAAGGGGATGCAGTTTACCCATGCGACATTAACGCTTACTCTGTGAAGGCTTTTTTGACGTGTCAAGGCGTTCTAAATTGTAGCTAAGATTATTCTTTTCTACAATTAATGAGTTAGGATTGTGAAATTCTCGATTTCAGAATCAACTCATCACAAAATTAACGGCCATGATAATTCTAGTCAACAAGTAAGCATTTGTAAAAACGCCAGAAATGCGGTTATTACCAGTCTGATTGTAGCTTCCGTAGGAGGGTCGTTATCACTTGTGTAGCCGAGATCAGAAACGTTGCCTCCTTCAGACTCATTATCTGAAATGCCAGAGGCTTGGCTCAGATCTGCTTCCGATCCAGCACGAGAATTGTTCAAACTTCGCTGCTCGCCGGCTTCGTTTCCTTCTTCCTGATTTTCGTTTTCGCTAGACTGCTCTTTCTTTGATTCGAGCAAGAGCCCGGCTCCAGCTGTTTTCAAAAGGAGAAATATTGTGAACCAGTCGTCGGAAGAGTGAATGTCAGCGCCGCATTTTTGCAAAAGCTCATGAAGTCCATATGCAATTTGTTTATATAAACGTGGAATAATCTTTGGACACACGAGTAGGATGATTTGAAGTGAGTTCAGAACCGGTTGCTGAAGATCTTCTCGGTGGAGCAGCCTTATCGCCAATCGCAGCAAGCCCGTAACTGCTCGTTCGAGCAAGAACGTATGTTCAGTTGCTGAAGAAATAATATCTACGAGATGCTGACGAACTTGTCCCCAGAAACTCAAAATACGGTCGCGGTTTTGGACGACAATTCGGAATAAAACTTCGAGATAGAAGACCGCAGACTCCTCGGAGTAATGTGTTCCAAGGGACTCGTGAATTTCCGCACTACGAGATGCCATGATAAGCGTTTTCACGAGCTCATGGAGCGAGTCTAGCCGAAGGAATTTGGACTCAGTAACGATGTTCTCAGGCTGGAGTTCAACCACAAATTCGCGCGCGAGTTTGAGAGCCGCATCCGACTCTGATTTTGCGCCGCCTTCGGCACCACCAGTGAACATGGAGTAGAACGAAGAGAAAACACCGCCGCCTTCTTTTTGTGGCGTCTTCGCTTCATCTCGGATTAGCAAAATCTGACCATCAACAAAATCTTCTCCGTGAGCCATATCTTCCGGGAGTAAGCTGCTTCGGAAAAGAGGCAATAGAAGATCAAGGATATTTCGCCAACCTTCCCGAATTATATCGCCATGTCTATTTGATAAAGTGAAAACTGCCCGAGCAGCAAGTCTAGCCTTAGAATTTGTTCCCAAAGACGTAGAAACAACTTCCAAGCCCTCTGCAGATGTCGACAGTTGTGTTTTCTTGCAAAGGGTAATTATCAAATTATCAAAAACGTCTGATTTTCCATAGTAAGCGCTGATTTTCGCGCATTTTCGGAATCCTGCGACTGCTCGCTGAATGATTGAAGGGTCGTTCGATCTGTCAAAAGCGAAGCCAAGAGCGTGAACGGTCGGTCCCCACGTGATTTCAAAGAGTTCCGAGTCGTACATCTGCGGCTTCGGTACTTGAATGTAAATACCTTCTGGTAGCTTGGAACGCTGCTGAATTGTCGACCAGACCCAGTCATCTTTAAGCGAGCCTTTCTGCTCTTCAGCCAGAACAATCTCGTTGTCTCGAATATTGTTGAAGATGGCTTCGAGCATGTCCTGGTCAAAGTCCTTGTCTCCGTCGCATCCACGAACGTTTGACTTGAAGTTTTTAACTTTCATGGGCTCCGCATTTTTTGCGACGTTTGCATTATGCTGATCAGTGTTCAGCATTATAACAGCATACGAAAGGACGACAACAGAGTCATCGTTGTGGAAGCAATTACCATTCGCTTCATGCCAAGGCCTTGCGAATGCCTCAAGAAGTCTTTGGATGACTGGAGCTTCTCCGGGAAGACGGAAAGTGTTCAAAAAGTTTCTAAGCCCTTCGTCGATTCTGAGCCCGGCGAATTCGAAAGTATCTAAAAACGCCGCTAACAACTCGCCCGCATGTCTGTTTGAAATAAACTCTCCAATTTCTTTTTTACTCAAAGCTGGATTAGTCCGTAACCATTTTGCAATAGCTGGCCAATCTTTAGAGCCCATAAGTCCTTGCTCTTCCAAAAACGCTATTCCTTTTTTCGGCTTTTGGTTGAAAAGCTCGGTACCGGCGGCGAAAAGCTTTTTCTTTTGCTTGATAATCAGAATTTCTTCAACAGAAGGCTGGTTTGACGAGAATCGTGGAGGGGCGCGTGAACTTAGTCGAACAGAATTTGGAGTCGAAGACTGCTTTTTAAAATTTCTTTTAGCGATCATATTTCCGCTGTCCAAATTATAAGGGGAAGTTGTCTTTTCCGCACTGCTATCAGATTTTATTTCTGAGTTGCAGTTTTCTTCAATCGAGTCAATAAGGGCAGAAAGTCCGTCCAGGCTTATTAGATTTGTCGAAAGAATAATATTTCCACTAGTAAATGCTTGTTTCGACAAAAGCTTCATCGTATCTTCGTAAAGATTACTACAGTGGCTGTCACAGTCATAGTTTAGATAAAGCTCTGTTGCCATTCCGGGAAGATGAAAGAATTGAACAAGGCCGTCTAGAATAACTTCGCGTAGTTCGTACGAGTAATTTGGATTTTTAGTGTCTTTGACAATTTCAAGCATTTGTTTAAGATATTCCTCGAGCTGATACTTCAAGTGTGGTCGCAGAGCTTCGAAAAGAAGAAGAGATACACGAAGTGAAGATGCCACAATAGACAACTTATCACACGAGAGCATTTGGTACAAATGCTTCGAAATATTATTCTGTACTATTTCCAAAAGCTCTGGAATCTCGGAAATGTCGTCACGGGCGACCTCAAGCGCTACCATAATCAATGACAGACCAGTTTTGATCATGAGGTCAGGATTCTGACGCTCATGTTGATCGATCAGAGAAGCGAGAAAAGTGAAGAGATCGACGACCAGTGGCAAACCGTAGGGTCTGCTTTCTTCTGCCTCATCATGAAGTGCGGTAGCCTCGACGATGACAGGCTCATCTTCTTGGTTTGCCATGCCAACCTCAGCAGTAGACATGTTGTAGTCCCGCACGACAGGATCTTCTGCTGCTTCTTCTGCAGTTTCAATAGCGTTGTCGTCGCCATCTTCTACTTGGAGCTGATCTTGGCTCTCTTCTTCGATAGACTCTTGTGGCGGTTCCGTTACAGGAGTTTTAACAGGTTCTTCAAGCGCTTCTTCTGGGCTCGATGCAGCTGTTAGCGACGATTTCGAGCTCAATCGAGAACGTCTTTCTGAAACTCTTCGCTTTCCTTTGAAGAGCTCATTCATCCAGATTCCTTTTCTCTTAGAATCTGCTCGTGCGCCTATACTTTCTCCTTTATAATTACTGAGGCGCGAAAATAAAAGCTGAACAACATCGACAAGCGTATGCTCGGCCGTTTTTCGCAAAAGCTCGGAGAACACCATTTGGAAGCAGATGCGAAAACACGAGACCATTATTTCTCGAACAGTTTCGTTGGTCAGAAGCTGTCCGATTGGCGTAAGAACGAGGGTTCTGAGAACTTGAATGATTTTCATGAGAACGACTTCATCATTTGCAGGAACAGTTCCGCGGAAACGAGCCCTTGTGACGCTTTCTGCTAGTCGCTCGACAACCTCAGCACTTTGAGGATGAGCTGGGTCAATGAGTCCATATGATAGAAACTTATTGACTGTACTGAGAGCGAGGCCAGTAATTGGTCCAAGTAAATCTTCGCTCTGGATAACTTCAAAAAACGGGACAAGGTAGTCAAGTGGCTGGATTTCCGTTAGGTCTTGAGCTTGATTTAACTTTAGTTTCAGCTCCTGGAATATCTGGATCTGTGGATCTTCGTCCACCTGAGGATCGTGTGAGTCCCATCGATTTGCCTAAAGATCGATTAGCGCCACTTATGCTCTGAAGTTCACTCAAAAAAGCAAAAAATGGAATCATAGTTCAAATCATGGAAATCAATAATAGTTACCAAAAATGTACCTCCTAAAACTTGAATAGATATCAATTACTCGTGAACAATGAGGTACCTTTTGAAGATCACGCCGTAGGGCAGTGCAAACGATATTCGCCTCGCCCAAGACTATATATTTCCCTCGGCTTATACTCATTTCATATTTCTTAATAAAAAACATTCATAGCGCTCATAAAATGCGTGATTTATTCAAAGTCATAGTTGATATCAGATAGGTAAGAGCACGATTATCTGGCACATGTATGTGGATCCCTTAGACGGGACAATAAATAAGTGATCGTTTGTACAGGTAGGTGACATGTTACAAGTATGACAGAAACAATATTCTCTAAAGATTTTTATTTTATAAAAAGAAGACCAATATTTTTTGTGATCTACTTATTGGTGTTTATACAGCGAGCCAGAGAAGTCACTTTCTCTGAAGAGTAGGGCTTTCATCCAATAGCCTATTATCTCCACCTAAAAATATGTATTTATGCTGTTTCATTTTATTCTACATTAGACAGGATCGATTATTGAAAGTCTTACCTTGAAGCTCGTCGATTTATTTTCGAATGGTATCGCAATTTGCCTCCCAGCTGACGCTTGAATTATCAAGCCACCGGCTTCAGACTAAACAAGAGTAAAGTTTTGTTACGAAAAAAAATTGCTTACAATTTCATTTGCGAGTTCTTTTGGATCTGCGTTCTCAATATCACTGAGCGATGAAGTTCTAACAAGTTCTCTCTTAGTTAGAACATCGCCCATAGATTTAACAGTACGAAGCTCGTCGGTTTGGATGGCAATCGTTGTGCTTTGAGGACGATCCAAATTGCTCATCGAACGCGTATTATCCGGGAGTTGAGGTAAGCGAGGAGAACTTTTGTTTCTTTCAAGAGTATTTATTTGAACCTAAAAATAGAAGTTGAGGCGTAAAAGGCTAGAGAAAAAGAGCATGCAATAAATTGTTAAGATAAATGAGATCCTCGCTAACTGAAAAATAAACCTTCAATGAGTCGTATGTTTCAAAATCGCAAAAGTTTTGATTTAGCGTTTCGAATGTTTTGGCTAGTTGATCAACCTTTTTATTAAGATTCGCCTTAATTTATTAATTGCAAAAGCATACCGCGTAAAGTCCCTACCTTGAGAAGTCTGTTCTCATTATGAACTTTTTCCTTTTCGATCTCCGCTTCGACGCGTTCACATTCTTCTTCCATGCAAGATTCTCGGGCAGCTTCTACTTCATCCTGTATTCCGGGGTACGAGATTGTTTTGGATAATTTAATAAAATCAGCAATGATTTTCAGTATTAATTTTAAGCAATAACCATCAAGCACGTAGCAGGCTCCGCGCAAAAAAACAGCAAAAAGAGTTAGAAAGTGATGCAAGGGGGATGAAGTGAAAGCAAGATTAAAATGAAATAAAGAAATCACTCTATGCCAGTATTTAAAGGTCAATTTGAAAATCACACGAACACACGATTGGTTTTTTTGTTAATTAAATCAAGTCACGAACTCTCAAGCTGAAGTCGGACTGTACCTTCCAAGGTCGCTGTAATAGTCGAAAGTAAGCTGCGAAGCCACGAAATGCGCTACTAAGCTCGCAGCCGAGCTCAGTCTTTGGAATCAGATGAAATCAACCTGGCACAGAAAATCAAATGTGCCTCTTTTGCAATAATTCATGCATTAATTGCTGATTAAAAACTTCTAAAGACTTATATTTCTTAGACTATCACGCATCCCGTTGCAAATATGAGCTAAAATCGTCATATGAATTCCAGAATGATCTCCACCCGTCCTGAAGAGCTAGAATCTTTTGCTCATGTGAGCGTATAACCCGCCGCGCTTCCTCTAGCTCGAGCTGAAGATGTTCGACCAGCGCTTGGTCTTGTTCTGCCATTTCTTCTACATATTTTTCCTCTTCTTCATTGCGATTGTATGCTTTAGAACGAGTGGAGGACGACATTGAGCCGCCAGGAAGCCATTTGCCTAGCGGCGAGTTCTTTTTGGCTTCTCGTAGTTTTGCTGTAACTTTCGTAAAACAAATTTATCGAACGTTTTTTTACCTGTTCGGAGAAAATATGCTCGATTCTGATTCCACTGTTTTCCTTCGTGACCCGAATTTGTCAAACTTGCAGCCAAACCAGACGATTTCTGATTTGAGACCAGCGAGGATTTGTCTGAGATGTATCCCTTGCCAGATATTTGGCTAATAAGAACATAAAAAATCTGCTTAATTATTTAAAGGTTTACGCACCTTTCAGGCCGATCTCTGGATCCCGCTGAAGACATGCTTTTGGAGTCTTCATCAGAATATTTGACACGGCCTGTAAGCACACTTGGCTAAAATAAAAGAATAGAACAAAGTCAAATAAAAACTTATTATCAAATTACCTTAATTCCGCCACCATGTCCACTCAGAATCGATAACACGTCAGAAGCTTGAGCTAGTGTGTCCCTTGGCGACATTGGAGGATTACCTTCATCAAAGTAATCTTTGGAATATTGAATTAAAATCAAATCACAAAACACAGCAAATGATCAAAAGCACGAATTTTGTACCTTCATCTTGCTCGACTTCATCGTCGTCGACAGGCTCGTAAACAATATTTTCAGAATCATAATCGTTTTCTTGAGGTTGACTGCTGAACATTGACAGAAGATCATCGCCTTTGGAGACTTGACTTGGCTTTGGTAGATTTCGACGGGATCCGTTTGCTGAAATAAAGTTTCATATTTCAATTCCGCTTTTCAGATTATTAACTGTTCACTGATCGTTTTGATCCTGATTCATTTGATCGTGAGCTCAAGTTTGTCAGTCTCTCGAGCAAGTCTTGTGCTCCAGATTCGCCTTCAACAGTATGCGATCCGCTCGACAAAAGGTTATTTTCTCTTCCAAAAGACGGCGCAAGTCGTTTCCCCGATTTGTTGGAGGTTGAAGAGGATGGCTCAAGAAAGTCCCCAAGAAGAGACGACGCATTTTCGCCGTTCGATGGAAGTGGTAGCTTTTTCCTTCTGCTCGATTTTGAAGTATTTGATCTTGAATCTAAGGTCTTGGTTAAATGGATCGATGCGATAAAGACGCTTATCACCGCTGTTGCTTAAAAGTGACGAGAGCAGGTCGCCGTCGCCTTGCATTGATGGAAGAGGTAGATTCTTGCTTCGCTTTGAGGATTTCTTGCTCGGCACAGAGTCCGAAAACTGGCTCAGGAGGTCCATCTCGCCACCCAAATTCATCTGAGATGGCAGAGGCAGCCGTGCCTTGTTGCGCGATCGGCTGGAACCCTGTGATCGCGTGTCAGACATTTCGATATTCGATTTTTCTCCAGCCGTTTTCTACAAAAGTACGAAAAGGGTAAATCGACGTAAAAAAATGACTGAATAAATAAACAATATTTGCAGTAGATTTCTAGAAAGGTAATTTCACTTGACTTTCTTCA
>Ga0115008_10002125_pt1 | contig 16405 bp, 17 predicted proteins | sample FraStrMetagenome_FD_87164 | JGI IMG/M metagenome (GOLD analysis project Ga0115008, IMG submission 87164) | Marine eukaryotic phytoplankton communities from Arctic Ocean - Fram Strait ARC3M Metagenome | ecosystem: Environmental > Aquatic > Marine > Oceanic | place: Fram Strait | collected...
CGATTTCTAAAATAAATGATATAAAAATGAATTTTTTGGTCTATCGCGGGCAGACAAAAACACACTTCGTTCTCTTATTTATTGGTAAGAAAAATCAAAGTTTGATCGTAAAATTTTTATCACTTCCTTATTGGACTCTTTTTTTAAAGAGACACACTAGAAGTTGAGATTGTATTTCTATTTTTCTCGAGTAAGCCACGATGAAACTTGTTTGTGATGTGTGCCATTTTTAGAGAATAAAATCTTTTTGCAAATCAGTTTTTGATCGTTAAACTTTGGGGTCTCAGAATCAGGCTGTTCATTTACGACCCTCTGAGCTTACTCGATTTTAATAGAGGCGAACTGAGTTGACTAAATGACTTTTGTCCATTTTTCTCGAGTGAGCCTTAATAGAAGTAGAGGGTGTGTGAATCCCCTCTGCTCAATCTTTTGTTTTTTCTTCGGTATGGCACATAAGGTCACCTCATTTGATGCATAAGATATGCATCTTTGTCAGAGAAAAAAAAATAAGAATATTCTTTTGATGTTTTCGAGCGGAAGTTGTTTTATAAATAGTCACAAATGCTCGCCCGTAGAATAAACCGTCGACGAGAAAATTTTCAAATAAGAGCAATAAATGATCTTGAAGGAACTTGCGCTATTTATCTCTATGCTTTAGCTGTCATTGTCGTGGTTGTTGGCGTTCGAGAGATTTACACCAATGTTGAAAAAGAAAATACAAAAAACCAAAGAAGTTGTGTTGGTTTTAGTGACTTTAGAAAGAAAAATGATGGAGGTAATGATATTAGTTTTTTTACACTAGCATTTAACATCTTTAAGAAAATGAACATGAAGACGAATTTCAAAAGTTCGAGAAAGAATCATCAATTTCAAGCACCGACTACAGTAATGTAACAGTCTGTTATATTTTTGATGCCGCAAGCAACTGCATAAATCTGGGAGATTCACTTAACGGTGGGTCAATATACTCCAAGTGTGTCGTTTTTGAAAATCCTGGTTGGTGCGGCCTTACCGGCGGATGGGAATGCGCCGTTGACAATGGCCAAGACTTTACTGACATCCAAATAAAGCAATCATGTGATGGACAACCAATTGGTACTTAATATGGACAGTAAAGATATTGACTATCATTCAGATATTTTTGCAACTAACGAAGTAAGTAGCGATCCTGACTCAGGAATTTCCAAAGAGCATCTGCTACAATACATTCTCGGTAAATTATTTTCGAGAAATTTTCTATAATAAAAATTTAGGCGGAATTGTCGCGGGTATACTTGTTCTGACCCTCATAATCTTTGTGACGATCAAATTTGTCATACCGAAACTGTGCCCCAGAAATCCTACTGCAACAAGAGTCCTTCGCAATCTTGGGGCAGCGGTTACTATCAACGGTATTATAAAAGTGAATTTGAACTCTTTTATAAATTGTTTAGACCGAAACTCAAACCTGCCTGGTTTGGCTGATCTCCCACCGGATTACGGGGATATTGATAACTATCCAAAAGACGACCCTCTTCCTGAGAGGCCTCCTAGCTCATCCGAGTTTACTAATGCTGCCTTCACTCCCGACTCGCACCCAGACACTTATCTGTCGCCCCCTCAGTATTCGGAAATAAACAGATAATTTGCAATTTTAATTAAATCTTGCCAAAAGTCTATTTTATTTTAATTTGAAGAAATTTTCATAATACAGGGATCTAGACACGGTGAGGTTTTTGCCAATTGTTTTTTGAGCGGGTCACACGCTGAGCCTTGTTGTATGTTGGATACAATTTTCTCAGCGTTCGCCACGTGGGCATATTCTGAAGGTAAGCGAGTCCTTCACGAATTTTTGGATCTGGAGAGTGCTCTGACAGGTTATTCCGCCATTTGTTCAATGCGCTAGTGTAAATTGGCTGCGATATTTGGTCCGAAGAAGGTTCTAAAAGATGAAAAACTAGTATAAAATCTCAAGTTACCATCGGGTGCAACTTTAATCTGGTCCATGCCGGAAGTGTGGTCGAGCATCATCGGATGGAAGCTTTCTCCAATAAACTTCATCGTCTTTCGCATAACAGATTCAGTCGACATAACAAGATCTTCATATAGAACGATGATGCAGTTTCCTTTGCCCTTATGCGCTCCATGCTCTTTCTAATAAAGACTAAACTGCTGCTCTAAATCGCTAAAATAAAAATCTCGATTAGCCCTTTCCCATTCGTTTCTCTGGCACTGTCCGAGCATGAACCTCATATTTCTTTAGATGAGATTTAAACTATCTAACGATCAACTATCTAACGATTATTTATCTAACTAGGCGTACACACACAGAAATACAAAGCAATCGTCTCATGTTCCTGTTCCAGTTTGAAAAAATTGACTCTAAGCTGTCGTTGTCCACTCCCGTGATTTGTATATTTCTAGTTTGTAAACTGTTGGCAATTGCTCGTGGATCTCGCAGCATCAGCACATATTTTGAGTTCGGAAACATGTTCGGCATTGAGAGTAGATTCATCTGACGGAGGACAAACGGGTCTTGAAATATCAATAAATAAAGTATGAAACCATTTTTACCTTTGTTGCACATCTGCGGGGCCGCTCGGTCATGTTCTACGATAACCTTGAGTACAAACTCAGCAACTAGTGCGTCATACATTGAAGACGTCAGGCCAGAGTCGGCCATTCGCTGAAAAGTAAACTTGGCTTTGAACGTGAGAGCAAGTTATTTACCGGGTAATAAATCATCTTTACTCTTACTTTATCTTAGGAAACAAAAGACCGAAAGCAAGATTTTACCAGTTCTCTCTGGTTCTCTTCCTTGATTTTAACTTACCTTTGTGTTGCGCATTTGCGCCCATCTGGAAATAAAATGTGGGATGATATGCGTTTCAGGGCTTAACAGTGCATCCTTTACTTGTTTTTAAAGAAACTCAACTTACCCACAACGTATGTTCTCGTTTATCTCTATCAGAATGCGCATAAGCGTTGTTCCGGATCGCGGAAATCCTCCAACGAACACAATCGGGTGTTTTTTGTCATACCGGTAGCCATCCTTCTCTTTTTACGGTTTGTTAAATTGCAAATAGGAATTATTTTTTCTGAAGATAACTGACCGTTTCTATGATGAACTCTCTACTATCGCATTCACATGTGCTCTGGCTGAGATTCATAAGCGATGAGCTGCTTGAGCTGCTGAGCATGCTGGAGCTCTGCTCGACAGCAGAGGTCGCTAAAGCTAAGCATAAAAATTTGAAAATCATAAAAAGAAAAGTCTAGAAAGCACTCGCTAAAAGAATTTTCAACGGGCCAGAGCAAGAAAAAGGGACGATATTTATTTATTCGCCAAAGTTTGTATTTGCCCTCAAGTCTGGGGCCGCGAACTTTTCCCCAAAAAGGGAAGTACAAAGGGTTAAAAGATTGACGATTGATCAGACGTTTTTTTATAAATCAAAGTCTGTTTTTGAAAAAATAATGTGTATTCGGTTAAGGCAGGGTTTGTATAAAAGGTGGTGGCAAAAATGTTATCATAATTCGCGTTTTCTTTTTTTGGCACGTTCTTCCAGCGCTGCGCAGATCTTCATGTCGTTTTGATGCGCTGCTGTCCCAGGAAAATTTCTAAATCGGATGTTCAATCAAAAATTCTACCAGCTCTAACCTGGTACGAAGACATCTGACACGGAACTTGTGAAATGTAGAGTGAACATCTTCAGTGAAGACGTTCTCTGCTGTAAACATGCTAACCGCTTCTTTCTCAGGAGTGAATCCATCGCAGTAAATATCCTCGTCAGTTTTATCGCATTTTTGGAACTCGTCAGATGTTGTTAATCGCTGACAAATACTTCTCTACTGTAAAATATATGTGTGCTCACCATTGTTACGTAGTACTTCTTTGGCATTTTAGGCATGGCTCTCATTTTCGCTGTCATTGACATCAGCATCTTCGTGACACTCTTCTTCAAATTAAACTCATCGCCCTTTTCAAATTTTATCGGATCGTTTTCGTCTTTCATCTGAAGCTGAAGTGCGCTGTCTTTGACGATAAACTTGAACATTTCAAAAATCGTTGTTTCAGGCTTGCCCTTTTCAGAGTAGAATGCAAGAACAATGTTCTGGAGGAAGCCCTTTTCGATGTATTCGAAAATTTTCTTGAGCCACACGCTTACTTGCCGTGCCGTAGTACTATCTTCCATTTCGGCCGCAAACGGATTAAGGACCTTATTTGCCGTAAAAATTGAATTGTCTATTAAAAACTCGCCTTGACTGTTATGTCCTCGCATTTTCGGTCGACAAACAGACTTTCATCTAACTTGAGTCGATGCCTGCAAGCATGCGAAAATCCGATGGCAACTAGTTTTTTGACTAATCTACGCGATGCTGCGATAGTGTTTGTCTTTTCTTTGAAAAGGAAATTCTGCTCTGTATCAACTGAATTTTGTCTGTGTTTTTGGCGCTGCATGATAATGATAACTGAAGTTATTTTGTCGCAAACTCTTTACTTATCAAAAGTTCTAGAGAAAAACAATATCCTGCAGCAACTGATGTATAATTGAAAAAAATGAGGTACCATCCTTCTAGTGGTGAAACAAGCAGTTTGCCTTTTCACGTAACTGTAGAATTTTTCATATTTTTTGAACTATATTCGGGCTGTGTCGCATGTGTTGTGATCAGTAAAAATATATTTTTAACGAGTTTTAATTTTCGTGATAGGACAAAGTGAGAAGGTAAGTTCAGTGATGTTTGAGGTATTTTGATGATGAGATTTTGTGACGCGGAGAAGTTTCTAGTGAGAGTTAGTCGGGTACCAGTAGTTTACAGCGGTCCAGAAGGGGGAAGAAATAAATAGGAGAGAAAGAATTGGTTGGAGTAACTACGATTGAGCTGCTGCTACACCAGCGGACGGGTTCCGGCTGAGTTGAAGACGGAGTCTGTTTCCGGATTGCTGGATCGCGCTCAGAACAGCTTGGCTCTTCATTTCATTACACCTTAGGAGAAAATTCAAGTAATAGTTTTCAAAAAAAAAATACCTTATGTTGTTAATTTGAAGAATGCGGTCGAAGGGGAGAACGCCAGCGCGGGCGGCAGGCCCGTCAGGCTTGATCGAGTTCACAAATACGCCCTGCTCGTCAACTCCGTCTGAGACAGAAAAGCCGAAGGACCCAAGTTCGAGATCCTTGAAAACGATTGCACGGAGATTCTCCTTGTAACCAGCAGTCGCGACGGAGCGCAAATCACGGATGACATCATCTATAGCACTTATAAAATGGCTCGTAATAGTTTCTTACCAAGAAACTCGCTAGTCTCGCTCGGAGCTCGTTCAGGAAAGTGATGCGGATTTGTGTTGCCTTCCCAATTGCTATCGTCGCTACTTCGATCTTCTTCTTGATACAGATGAGGTTGACGCTGCTTCACGTCCCGCATTCTGTGAGTAGAGCGCGCTCTTGACATCTTACTTCTCGTTTCTTTTGGCTCTAGATCAATGTTTCGGATTTCGTTGCGGAGCTCACGCCCGAGGGCTCTATCACGGCTACCATCTCTGCTTCCAAACCTAGTAAAATGAAGAAAGCATATAAATCTTCCTTCCCACCTGCTACTAGCTCTCATTCTTCGACTGTCTTGCGACTTTGATCGCGGCAGTCTTCTAGCTGAGATGTTGTCCATTGACTCGAAATTTCTCTGTAATAAGAGATAAAAATAAGATCATAATTGAATTGTGAGATGAGAAAGATGAATAGGTGAGTGGTGAATATTTACCTTGAGGATGGAGAACTCTAGTGGAACACTGTTATTTACATTTTTGATTGAAGACTTTGTTAGTAGGTTGAGTGAGGCGGAATGCGAAAGGCCGCGTTGTAAAAATGCTTCGGTGAGGTTTTGGAGACTTGCCTGCGGGATGTGCCTGTCGGAGAGTGCGCGGTCGCGTGCCGGCAGCCGAGCCAGAGAACCGAACTCGTTCGAACGACGTTCTGATGCACGATGACGTGGATTACCCAGAGTATGACTGAAAAAGGGGTTCAAAGCGCTTTAAATGGTCAAGAAAAGACCTTGAAAAGTTAGGGTTGCGAGGCTGCCTAGCTTTGCCATGATTTGATGACGAGTTCTGACTGAGTTCCGAGTTGCCTGACTCCCAACTCTCCACGGCCGAATCGTGGGATTTGTTATTCCTGAAAATCAACATTTCACGAATCGGAACACAAATAGCCTGCATTGAAAGAATTTTACTTACGGGGTCTGGTATCTCTGGTAACGCGTGTTCTCATGATCCGATGCTTCTTCAGCTATCCTCTCGTCGAAGAGCGCCCCTGAAATGAAGTTATGAAATTTGAATAAAAAAAGCTCAGACCTGTTGAAAGAGGTTGATTTGAAGTCGATGGTTTCATCTCGTCCTTTTCTATTTTTAGTTTGAGAACATCGCTAGAGCGCATGAGCTAAGAATATAAGCTTGATAATCTAAATGCTTCGCTACCTCGATGCACTGCTGTAGTGTCTTTGTTTTACATGAAGTACCGTTGATACATAAGATTTTATCTCCTTTTTGGATAGCTCGTGTTCTTTCTGCGATACCACCAGGCGTCAGGTCAGAAACGTAGATCGGGTCGAAAGGGTCGTCAGAGCCTGTTATCGTTATGCCTGAAAATCGAATAGCAGACGATTTTTTAAGATCGGAATTACCTAAGGGGCCTCCGTTACTCTTTAGCTCGACAGTGAAGCAAATTCCTGTTTCTTCTTCATCTTCTTTGCGTATCTTTAGCCTGACAAGCTCGCCTGTGTTTTTAAGGAGTTGGATCGCGTCTGAGATTGTGCAGTGATCCAATTTGTGGTTGTTGATCGCAAGGAGCTTGTCGCCCGACGAGAGACTTCCTGTCCGATTGGCAATAGATCCGGGGATTATATTCGATATAGCTAGTGGTTCCCCGAAAACGCGATTTCGCGGTGCAGAAACTTCGATTCCAAGGCTATTTTGGATAACGAAAATATACAGTAACTGCTACCAAACAACCTAGCCCGGATGGCGTCGTCTTTTTTGAGCCAGACGGCGCCTTCAGAGCAAACTTCAGGTCATTAAATCAGACACTGATTACCTATTTCGTTATCCTTTCCTTTGATGTGACTTTCGATGCAGCTTGAGTGTAAACTCGCCTGAGGTGGGCACAACTGCATCGGCAATGTCAAATTCGACTTCTATTTTAACCCGCCCGCGGTCGGCCGAGTCCATCAACATCTGGTTTGCCTCGTCAGGGCCAATCTCCTCCAAGGGCACGTCGTTGAGTCGTAAAATTCTGTCCCCGGCCTGGAACACCGCAGCCTCGTCAGCCGCACTCCCTTCGTCAATAGACTCGATCAGTTTTGGGCCACCCATGAAGTCGCATGTGGCGAAAACTCCGGCCGAAATGTTTATTCCGAAACCAGTATGTGGCTGACATTCCAGAGTACGACAAAAGCTTTCCTGGTGATTGACTATAAACGGTTCAAAATATCTGTGAGATATATTTTTCGGAAAATTTTAAGAGCAGTCAACTCGCAAATTTAATAAGATCATTCTCACAATTAATCAATCAAGGATGGTCTAATAAACAATTTCCAGTTCCGGCTCAACAAGAGTAACTCAATAGCTCTGTCTCGTAATTATCAAGAGTAATTTGAACACTGCCTTGATTCGGTTGTGCGTACGGATCGAATGACGCCACGGACATTTGTGACATGCCAGATTTGAGTTTGCGTCCACGCATTCTTGAGAATGTATTTGACTTGGAGCTCATCAGAGTACCCGATCGCGAAAAAGTTCCAGTGTTTAGGCCATAGGTTGATCCTGGGCCGATAGAAGGGGTGTATCGGCCTGGGTATCCGATACTCTTCGGCCCCTCAATGGAAAGCCGTACATGGCTGACGGGGAGGATTTCAAGCTTGATTTGGTCACTCGGGGAAGAGAGCAGCCGCGTGGCATCGTCCAGCGTGAGCTGCTCAACATGATGCCCGTCAATGCGTATGACTTGGTCGCCAACATGTAGTGCGCCGCAGCGATCAGCGATTGAAGCTGCGACAATCTCCGAAATAACGATCACATGTCGGTTGCTGATGACTGTAACACTCAGATTTACACCGAGATTAGAGCCTGGAGGCTTGGCCACTTCAATAGAAAGAGGACCCTTGGCGTTCTGGACCTGATCAACAATTTGTGCTGAGTACTGTACAGTGAACACTTCCTCGCGGTCGATGATCGCGAGTGCCTCATCGAGAGTGCAGCTGTCCAGCCGGTTATTCCCCGCCGCCACCAACCTGTCCCCTACTTTCACAGGGGTATTAGCGTCGCACAGGGATCCCGGTCGAATAAAAGATACCACAAGCGGGCGCGTTTTCATAGGATCTTCATTGTTGACGCCGCCACGGAGAACTATGCCTCGCCCTGAGCCGGGCACTTCATCCCGGGGCAGGTTGACCGCCACAATCTTCTGAACTTGATTCGGAGAAGGTGGGAAGGTTGGCGGCAGCTCATAGTCAATCCCAAGATTGAGGACGTTGCCCACATTCTTGAGCAGGTTAATAATGTCTTCGTGTTTCAGCCTGCTCGTGTTGATCCCGTTTACAGATGAGATGATGTCGCCCACCTGCAGAAGATCACAGCGCGAGGCCAGACCTCCAGCGCGCAAGTGCTCCACTCGAGCCATCGACAGTTTATCCAGCCCGCCTGCGATCGTCAGGCCCAGAGGCTCATCTAAGACTTTCACAAGTCTTAAAGTAATATAAATAAGATTAAATCTTTTAAGAATTAATCATTTTTCAAAAAAAAATCTCGTAAAATAGTACCTGACTGTAGTGCTGCCCTTAATCTCCTCTGGCAGCAGACTTTCCAGAGGAACAAGCTGCTGCTCATAATTGGGAAGAGGAGTTTGACCACGCTTTCGATGATTCTTGGAGCCAAGACAATAAAAATTCTTCAGAGGCATCTCTTTGAGCCACTTGTCAAGTGATCGGCAACATTCTAAAGCATTCCTTTTTCAACTAGAGACTCAGTAACAAAAGATAGGTAACGTGAAATTATGCCGGATTACACGTGCATGCTTCAGTAATTACAGAATTAATGATGAATTAAACGAATAATGACTTGGAATTTTTAGGATTTTTATTTAAAGACAACATTTAATTAGTAACGAAAACTAATTTGACAAAATAAAGAATGATGAATCAAGATCTTAAACATTAATTAACACAGGGTTCTTGTGTTTACCTTCTGATTAGCTTCGCAAATATCTTACATCTTCTCCTTATCTCTGAGTGTATTTTTTATCTGAATACCTCTACCTGTTTGCAAGCTGTTTGTGACACCTAGACCACCGAGCTTTTCAAGGTGAGCGTACTATTTGTGGGTTTCGAAAATTGAGCTATGCTCACTCGAAAATAAACGGCAACCTGGCGGGAAACAATGCCCCGGCGCCAGAGTTAAAATTACTCAAGCCAAGAGATGCGTGTCGCCCCCATCTGGACGTCACGACAAACCCACGGTAATTTGAATAACCACTTAATGTACTTCAGGAAAAGGACTGAATGCCTAAGATTGTCAACTCATTTGATCATTATTTTTTGGTCAGCTTGTTAGTTTATGAATTTTCTACTTTTTCTTGCTATCAAATTCCAAAATAAGACGTTTACCTTTCATAAAGTCAGTCTTTTAGTACTTCCTCATGGACACAAAACTCTGCGGTCAAAAAAACTAATTCTATTCAGATGACTTTCAAAAATATGATGAAGGTCGTCAAAAATGTGGCGTCGGTGTTGAGCTTGCTACATTTTATTACTATTGACGATATTTATTATCACATCCTAAAATGATATCTCGTCTTTTTTTCATCGCCGCTTAATCCCTCGTGGATTTCCCCCATTCTAGATCAATAACGATCCCGGAAACGAGCTGCTCATCTAACCTCTTTCTTTATAAAGTTCGCGTACAGTAATAAATGTGTTATTTAATTCCTCCATGATTTCAAAACATTTTGGGCTGTTCATTTATTTTTTTCTAAAATTTAGCAAAGAACATATGAAGCTGAAGAATAGATTCTAGCAATTTTGGCCATAAGCACTGCTTGAGTTAGGGCTGTTCGTAGACGAGTTCTGTAGCTTCTGATAGAAGGAGGAGCGCCAGATGCCATCGCGGATCCGCGGTTGGAACTCGCCTCGGGGCACACCAGTATCAAGTGGCCACTGGCTCGAGTCCTCACGCTCTGGAGGCAGGTTCTTGTCTGGCGATAGTTCCCAGAAGCGCTTTCTATTTGCAGGTCCTCCTTAAATTGATTTTTTGTAACAACTAGGACTTGAGACGGAATGCGAGCACCCTAGAGCTAGCGAGTTTCGAAGAGAGCTTACCATGGTCTCGATTATCCTTTTGTGTCCGATTCATTAAAGACACTTTGTTGTTGATGTAGTACTGTTGCCACTCGCGTTGTGGGAAGTAATATTTCTCGAGTGCCTTGCGCGCGGCAAACTTCTCCGCCAGCTGAATCGACGGTCCGTGACCTTGAAAATGAAATATGAGATTGACGCTCAAATTTATTATCAAAGCTTTTCCGCAAATCTCCTAAGCGCCGTGTTAGCTGCTTTTTTGATGATTCAAATGAAACCTGCTATGCCATCAAAACGGGCAACCTGGAGTAAGATTGATTACGGAGACGTATCACATGAAACTGATAGCCCACAAGAACAAGATTGGTTCAATAAAAAAGTACCTTCGCCTATGCGCTCTCCTCTGAAAAAGACTTCCACTCTGTAACGCATCTTTGAGCTGTTGGAAGTTGTTGTTCTATATTCTGGCAAATCGGGCGTCCCTTCTTCCGGACGGAGAGTCAAGCAACACTGCTGAAGACAGGACTTCGGATCATTCCATACTTGCGACATTATGAAGTGCTTCAGACGTGGATAAAAAGCAACTTTCATGAACACGTCAACGGCGATTATTCCGCGATCTACATGATATGAATTTCAAATCAAAGATAGGATTTATACCGATGAAAAGAGCACCGATGAACGATTCCATTAGATCTGCAAGAATTTTTTGCTTCCAGCCCATTTTATCGTGGCTCAATGACTGACGGGAAATCACAAACTTCACCGTGGTTTCAAAAAAAAACTTTTATAATTCAAGAAAGATTAAGAAATTAAGACTAATAATTTATGAGGCAAAATTATATGCGAAACCAGTACCTTATCAAGTCCTATTTGCTGTGCGACTAGAGCTTGCGTCGGTGCTCCGACCATCGTGCACCGCAGCAATGTCAGATGACCCTCGTGGTGAAGAGGAAAGTGCTTGAAGAGATATTCAGCGGCCAGAAAGTTGCAGATGGCGTCGCCTAAGAATTCAAGCCGCTGATTGTGGCCTTTTGTGATGTCATTATATTTGACGTTCTTGAGGGTAAGCGCTTTCGCAAGCAGCCGAATATTCTTAAACTTGACCCCAAGGAGCTCTTCAAGCTCAGCGCAGCGCTTGAGCACTTTCGAAGACTCAATCTGTGCGCGATCACCGTCAGGATATTCCTGTTGCAGCGGATGCGCCGGAAAGTCAAGCCATACACGCTGAAGCGCCTTACCGTCAAAGAGTACGCGAGCGAGAAGTTGGCGGACAGGCTCAAGTCCGCCGTCCATGTAAATAGCACCGAGGACGGCCTCGAAGCAGTTGGCAAGCGCATTATTAAGATCTTCTCGTTTAGCGAGATCCTAAAAACCGTTTTTTATTTATTATCAAAGATGAATATGGAACCTGAGAGTGGATATAAACAAAGTAATCTTCAAGTGTCAATTTTTGAGCAAGCGCGGCCAAGTGAACGTTGCAAACAAGCGCACACCTAAGCATAGACAAAGCTCCTTCGCCCAGATTTGGGAACAGGTGGAAGATCGAAACAGACACAACGAAGCCCAGCACAGCATCGCCAAGAAACTCTGGTCGCTCAAGATAATTAATGGGACTCTCCTTTGGCTCGCTTGTGCCCAGTAGGGCCATCACTTTGATGAGAGTCACAATGCCTCGTTTGCGCTCGTAAGGACGGGAAGGCCCCTCTTCACCGTATATCGGCTTGCGGATGCCGCAATTTGTTGTCGAGTTCCGCACGTGGTCAGGATTCTCGCCGTAGTTGTACACAGCTGATGGATGGGTCATCGCGCGCGTAAGCCAAGAGAGGTTCTTGAACTGGTAGCCAAGGATCGTTTGAAGCGACTCCAATGAGTGGATATACCGGAAGGAGGGGATGTAATTGATCAAATAGTATTTTCATTTACAGAAATCAAGGAAGAGTACGCATCTATTTTTAAGATTTTTTAAATCCCCGCCTGATATGATGAGTTACCACAGGTAACAAGAAAGCATGAGCGGCCATGTCAGGAAAAATTCCAGTCAATCTGAAGTTCTCACACGATATCTCATTTGTGACTTCGCGCTGCATATCAGCCATTCGTCGCATCTTTTGGAGCAGAACTTCAAGATCACGGATCTTGGACCAGTGTTGTTCCTGGATGCGAGGTTTGTTCGTGATCAGGTGCCGATATTTTTGGTACGTTCTGTATACTTTCTGGTACACAGGATCACCAGCATAGCTCAAGTTCGCAGGACGGACTCCGAAGTGAACAATTATCGGCCAGCGATGCTCCTGATTGGCAACACCGGTCATTGTCTTTTCCCGGTCAAGCTGATCTAGTCGGATGGTGGAGGGCTTCTTGCCGGGGTTGGTGACAAGCTGACCACGGAAAGTCTTGATGTAGTCTTCCCATGAATCGAAGTCAGAGTCTTCTTGAGTTTTATTACTGTTGGATCATACAACGTAAATCAATTGTTTAGTTTTGGTACACAAATTGTGTAAGTTATTAGGTCAGTTCCATATCCGCAAGATAAATCTTCACCCGGTTGATGTCAAGTGTCCCTATCTATAATTTCATCATTCCTTGTCTAGATAGAATCATAAAAATAGTGGATATCTTGAGCTTGCTTTAACATTATGGTGGTCAAAAACTCTTCCTATTAATCTTTTGAGGTCGGTTTGATCAATGAGCGGTTTATCGCAGCCGATAAAATACTGCATTATTTGGTCCATGCCAAGAAGCTGAAGCTCATTGTCGAGTCCGCGTGACTCAAATCGTGGCAGGAAATAAAAAAACTTTTGGCTTGAAGAGTTTTCCTCGCCCAGCTCGGTTTTGACGCTCGGCGCATCTGGAATAAGGCCATTGAGCCAGTCATAAAGTTCCAGCGTGTCTTTGAAGAAAAAGTCCGCGAATAAGTCCAGGTCAGCAAGGCAGAATGAAGTCGGGGCAGGTTCGGGAAGCAGTGTGATAGCGTGGTCGTTGTGATATCTTAATAAGTTGAGATTGTATGAAAAGATTAAGTTACCTTGTTACTGGGATGGTTGGCACTTTTGACAAGTCCCGATGGGATAGAATGGAGAATCCGGCAAATCGGTAGCACTTTTCAAGGTAATTTATTTTAGTTGTGATGTGGTCTTTGAAGGCAAAGTTTTTCATAGGGCTGACGGTGATTCTATAGTGGAACAACTTGTCAAGATTGTTGTTTTTTGCTGGCAGTGCTGGCGGTTGCACTTCTTGCGGGTAAATGCCGTGATTGATCCCATGCTGTTGGTCCATCTCGCACTTGCAAAGCGGTCCGTCGTTGGCCATTTTTGGCTCGTTGTACCAAAGCTCGGCGCACATACGGTCTGGGTGGTTCTTGATCGTGCGAATGTACTTGATCAGTTCTCCAGCTTTGTTGAGGATCTTTTTCGTATCTCCCTGGAAGAGTGATTTCTTCTTTCTCTTTTCTGACTTGAAAACGCCGGCCTTCTCAAGATCCTTTCTGAATTCTTTTATAACTTGGTAGCCGATCGTATCTTCTTGGCCGTCTGCGGCTTCTTCAAGAGCTTCATCAAGATTTTCTCTATCGACGGAATTTGTTTCTTCTTCTGCTGGGGTCGGCTCTTCAGTATTTTCATTCTCGTCATCAAGATCATCCTCGCAAATAAGCAGACTAGCTCCAGTGTCTGTTTCTGAGTCAGAATTGTCATCAGAATTTTGCTCGACGGAGCCTGAAATAATTGCAGCTCTCTTTCTTCTTTGAATCTAAAGGTAATTTTAATTAATGTTTAGTTACCGGCTTACCTTAGGCGCTTGCCAGCTTGTATCAGCTTTTACAGTATGTCGTTGCGATAAAACTGAGAATTGTTCTCGGATAGGCTCAAGCGAAGGCATGCTCTCGCGCTTCTCGGTGAAATTCAATTGCTCAGAATAGTGCTCCGTTGGCGCAGAAACGACACTCTTGTTCGTTTCGGGAGGAGGAGGTGCTTTAGGAACACTTCCATGGAGGAGCTTTTGTTCATAATTCTGACGTCTATTCTCTCTATTTTCTGGTCTAAGATGGGCTCGGTCATAATTTTTCAAAAAGATTTTAGTGAATATCAGTTTAGTTTTCGAACCGTACCTTCGTCGACCTATCGTTCTTGTGTCTCGATCTCTATTTCTGGATCTACTTCTATCTCTACCGTTTTCATCACTTCTCCCTCTGGATCTATCCCGAGAGTAGTCTCGCTGTCGTTTACGATCATTTCTCTCGTAAGTTGGTTCGGCAAAGTCTACTTGAAATAAAATTTAAAAAGAATCCTGGAAACATACCGTCATCTATTCGTTGGAGTTTTACTCTAGCGGATGGACCGGATCCCGGCTCTATCTTAACACTTGGGTTGGTCTCGCTATTGGAGAATGGGAGGAAGTTACGATCGTCGTCAACGATGCGCTCAATCTTCACCCGTGGGTTTCTTGCTTGGCATAGGTTCTTGTCGAAAGTATCCTCTCGTGAGTGACCCCAGGTGGACAACTCTCGCGCTTCTCTAAATCTATCGACGCGAGCGTTGCCACCGTTCTCATCACGGGAGGAGTAGTTCTCACTTAACTCTGGGACGGGCTCTTCAAACTCGCGCTTGAGGGTCGGCTTAGTGGAATAGGGCGTGTTTCGATTTTGCGGAGAACTGTTTTTGGCGTTCGGTGGCGAGTGCGAGTCTGCCGAGACTTGAAGATTGTTGGACGCAATGACGCAGGTGGCAATTTTTTTCATTGGCATGTCATGACGAGATTTAGCAGTGTAGCGGACGGAAGCATTTAGCGAGGGCAGTTTTTGATTCTCACAGACTGACTTGACCATTGATTTAAAAAATGCAAACTTATATGGAATTATATCAAAAAAATAAACCGTGGCTTAGTGAAGAAGATGGTGCCATCTATAAATCCAAAATCGGCATCCAGGGCAGTGACGATGCCGACAAAAATATCGCCACTATCGTTAGTCATTTCGCATTGATCTGAAACGCTCTTGAATTTAACATCACATAGCTTTTTTTGCATAAATGAATTCTTGAACATTCTTTAAAATAACCCTTTCAATATTGGTTTTCCGTAACGCTTGAGAAAGAAATGAAGCAAATTCGAAAGCCAATTTCATTCGGCAGTTTCAAAAAAAAATTAGTTTTAACAGTTCAGGCTCTGAACTTTATAATGGATATTCGTTGTTCCCGTTTGACTATTTTATCGTCATGAAATTTTTCTCAATAATAGAAGTGGAACCTGGGTAAAATGATAACTGATTGGAGAAAACATAAAAAAGCAGAAGAAAAAAGGGTATTTTGAAAACGGACTTGTACAGTAAAAATGAAAGATATTTAAATGTACGGTAGTACTGTAAATTCTAGGTAAGTTGTTCCGAGATCAACTGGGCAGAAAAACACTAAAAATAGAGATAATTTTAAATTCTGCCATTGATTCGATTTCGTTGAAGTACACTTCTCACATCTTTAGTAAACCTCAGTGCATCTAACATGGGCAATAAGTTAAGTAAACATGTATCGTGCGGATCCTAATAAACAGAATTTATTTGTAACAAGAATTATTTGATATTTACCGAAAACCAAGATTTGATGGGAACTGCATTCTCGACGTAATGACGATACGCTCCTGGACTATTATCAAGAATGAATACGGAGGAAAGATCGCTATTTACTGTAGCAAGATCCTTGAAAATTGATTATCATCAACCATATTTAAGAATATGTACCTTTGTATAAGAGTGATACTCCATTCGGCAATCTTGGCGATAATACCGCTTTCTGAGTATCGATTTATGCGGATCAAGCTTGTCACAAACAGCTGAAAGAACGATAAAGAATGTTCAAAACTTGAATCATTTAACCTGATCCGTAAACTTCCATCGAAGCGGTGAAAACAACTAAGTCATACCACTGCGAGACAGTTTGAAGAAAGTAATCGACATGTGGACGTTTATAGACATAAAATGAAACTGGATGGGAATCTATCACGACATTGAGAGTGAAGTCAGATGTTTTAGCTTGAAAAAAAATAGGAACAAGATTAAATATTTGCGATTGGTACTTGATCTAGCTGGACCTCCCCGGCCGAG
>Ga0115008_10002127_pt1 | contig 16394 bp, 18 predicted proteins | sample FraStrMetagenome_FD_87164 | JGI IMG/M metagenome (GOLD analysis project Ga0115008, IMG submission 87164) | Marine eukaryotic phytoplankton communities from Arctic Ocean - Fram Strait ARC3M Metagenome | ecosystem: Environmental > Aquatic > Marine > Oceanic | place: Fram Strait | collected...
GTATGGTAGGACGTATGGTAGAACGGATGGAAGTACGTATGGTAGAACGGATGGAAGTACGAATGGTAGGACGTATGGTAGAACAAATGGTAGGACGTATGGTAGAACAAATGGTAGGACGTATTGCAATAGACCATGTGACCCTTGCACCGCTCAACGGAACTATTGCCATATGGTATCAATTCCGTTGCAAAACATGTATATACGGGAATCGAGAAATGGGTGATGAAATGAGATACCGGTTACAAAAATACCCCCCTACAATCGCAATAAGAGTTGGCAGTACAATGGCAATACATGATGTCACCCTAGCACCGCTCAACGGAACTATTTCCATATGGTGTTACTTGCGTTGAAACCCTCTATCTATGGGAATCGAGAAATGGGTGATGAAACGAGATACCGGTTACAAAACTATACCCTGCAATGGCGACACATTTGGCGATACAATCTTCGGCAACTATTGCAGGGTGCAATCGAGATTTCTCTTCATAAAATTATTTTCATACATTATCCTTATGCATCATTTCATCGGTTAATACTATATAATTACTTCTATTTGAAAGTTTTAAATATTTTATGAAGAGAAAAATCCTATATATAGAAATCACAGAAATGGGTGGTGAAATCATTTACCGGTTGCAAAAATACACACACAATACTCACCAACACCTACAATGATACCCCCCACACACACATCACCTTTATACATACTTATATAACATATATTTACAGCAAAAGACAGCATTTAGGGTTTTACACATTAATACCTAATTAAGATTTTTTCATTACCATCGGTAATTCTTTTACTACTTTTTTTTCCTCATATATATTAATATCTACTTTATGGCTTATGAATAAGACAATGGAAAGCTTAAATAAGGATATAAATTGAAATTTAATTTCGAAATTAGACGAATTCACATTAAAAATCGTAAAACATGACCTGCAGCTATTGTCACACACAAACAAATCACAATATAAGCAACTGCCAAACAGCTGCATTCACGCGTGCATTCGAATTGTATAATGAAGGAACGGATTCATTTGCCAACAAACGTAGTAGTACTTTAAGGGAAGATTGGCTCAAAGATAATGACGGAAATAATCCATCGGACGAAAATTGGAGGGACCATAGTAATAATAGACGCCTTCAAACTCGAGTGAGTCCGGCAGAATTCAAAGTTATTGAATACATCCATAAATTTCGCAGAATTCGTCCAAATACTTCTAGCGATGGTCACAACAATATGTGCTATTATGTTACCAACCTCAACTCTTCACCTCCTATTATTGTTAAGGTTTCGTTAAATAATGAAAATAAACTCAATAGGGTTGATTACCAAAACAATGATGAAGGTGAAGGCAGGACTATATTGGCTACTTACACAAGACGTCATACACGTTTGATAAATGCACGAGCTCAATATCGCACCAACATTTGGCGACAACAACAGCGGGATAGAGAACAACAACGTCAACAAGCTAGACAACAGGAGCTACAGCGCGAACAACAACTACGGCAGGAACAACTTGTTTTGCGCGAAGAACCCATTGAAGCCAACGATTGTGCCATTTGTATGGAACCTTTCGGAAATACGAACAAAACCATTTTGAGATGCGGACATCAGTTCTGTGGAGATTGTATTTTTCAACATTTTCAAGGACAGCATGGTACAAAATGCCCATCGTGTAGAACCGAGTATGCTACTAGAGTTCAAGGATGGAACCCACCTGGTAGACAAACACAACCACGAACACATACACACAACCAAGACACAAATTCGCGTATTACACGAATAGAAACACTCATGGAACAACTTATTACTACACAACTAAATAGATAAAAATCGTTCATAAAAAAATGTATATATTTTTTATTTTTATCAGAACAAACTTAAATGACGAAGACGTTCTTTCAATAAAAAAGGCTTTTAATTAAATACTTTAAAATAATAAATCTCTACTTCAATACAATTTCATTCTCAATTGGGTCCCAATTGCCCAACTCTTCCTGTGATTCATGATGATATAATACGTGGTCATCACTCTTGTAGTACATGACACCATTATATTCAAACAGATGAACTTGAACATCTTCAAACTTATCGCTATCATCGTTAGCTGTAGAATCATTAACAGCTAATGATGAATTATTGGATTCAGATTGAACATTTTGAGCTAAATTTTCAATCAAATCGACGCTCTGAGCCTCTACATTCTCAATGTAATCGCCAGAAGCAACAACAATATTATCCTTCTTAGGACGTCCACGCTTAGATTTTGGCTTAGAATCATTCTTTTCCTTCTTCTTATCTAGCTTAGCCTGCTTCTCAGCTTCCTTAGCAGCCAACTTATCGGCCTTAGCCTGTTCCTTGGCCTGCTTCTCAGCTTCCTTGGAAGCCAACTTATCGGCCTTAGCCTGTTCCTTGGCCTGCTTCTCAGCTTCCTTGGCAGCCAACTTATCGGCCTTAGCCTGTTCCTTGGCCTTCTTATCGGCTTCCTTGGCTTCCTTAATAGCCAAACGCTCATCCTTAGTAAGCTTCTTCTTCTCCTCCTTAACCTCGTCCTTCTTAACTACTACTTCCACCACGTCGTCGCGACGCTCGTCTTGCTGCACATTATTATTAATGTTTTTCATGAAAAGGTCCAAATCAAACTTAATTTCCATTTTGTTATCAATGGATGCCTTCTCAATGGCATTGCCTACGAAACGCTGAATATCGATTGTTGTAAAACTCATGTTGTTAACTTTTGTTATTTAACCTTATTTGTAAAAAGAGAAAACATTTCAATTTTTTTTTATGAACAATGCTACTTCTTTTGCAAAAGAAAAAACAACAAATATATAACATTTTTTTAAATATTGAATTCGGGAATACTATATACATCATTTTGTTTAACATATTTTGCAATAATCTTTGGATTTTGAGTATTGCTAATAACATCCTCAGTGTTATATACGTTATGTTCAGAATCTATATAATATACAATTCCACGAATTTCTTGTGCCCATATCTCGCGTTTAATCTGCGTTGGTACTACTGCACCATCTTTACTTACAATTCCATGAGGACGTCCTTTTTCATGTGTACCACAATAATCACACTCTTCCTTCTTTCTTCTTGTACATTGTTCGCCACTCGCACGTTTAGCACAGCATCTATCATGTAGCGGAATAGTATTCTTTACACGCTTACGCTTTGTAAAATCATCTTTTGTTAACCTGAACTTTTCATAATCATAAACAATCTGCACAATGTTCTCCATTTGAGATTGGTCTAAACATTGTCCTTTAACAACATCGATGATAGAGTCCTTGAACCCCTTGATGTAGCTGTCAAATTTATTATTAATGCGCGTTTCCATTATATTATAATTTTCATTTATAATTAGAATATAATTTCAATTTTAATCAAAAACACTACTTTTTACAGAAGGTAAAACTAAAGCAAAAATACCAATCATAGTAAACCAATGAACGTACGTAATATAGGATGAGGGATTTATATCAAAAAAACCCATAATTTGTGGAAAAACAAAATTAGCTATTAAAATAATAGTCAATGCTATTAAATATGTTTTATAATTCTTCATATAAATTAAAAGTATTTTATTTATTATCTATTTTACGTTGAATTGTTTCCTTAACAACTTCTTGGCGGTTATCCATAATATACTTACCCAAATCCTCTACATGTTCTGTGTTTCCTTTGAAATAATCATTTAAAATACTATACAAAGTGTTCTTATTAATAGGTTTCTTAACCTTATTTTTTTTATACACCAAACTTCCATTATTTATATCAAAACACTCAATCTCATTTTGTTTCATTGTCGTCATTAACTGCTGCGATACATTTTTTTGTTTCGTCTTCATTTCCCTAACAAGTTGCTGATGCTTTCGAATATCGTTGTCCATGGTTACCCATTCCTTTACTACGTGTATCAATTGTTCTTTCGTTTCCATTACTTTAAATTCATATTTTATATTTAATACATTATAAAAATAATATTAGTTGTGTTTTTCTAAATGTTTATGATGTCGTTTACATAAACCATCTTGAAAAATTTTACAACCACATTCATTACCTTTATTTTTCCCAGAAACCAATTTATGTTTACAAACCTCTTTTGCTTCTAACTGATGTAAATATTTCAAATGACTTTTACACATTTGTTTATAACAGCCTTTATTACAAAACTCGCCCTTCTTCACACCACTTTTAAAAATATACGCACATACATTGGGTTTCATTGTATATTTATCAGGTGCATTAACACCATAAACACTATATTCGCCTATTAACGGGAGCAACTCATTTTGAATATTTCTACAATACGGACACTTTAATTGGTAAGTTCTTAAACAAGAAGTGTCTAATGGATTATAATGTTTTTGATGTTTTACTTCATTATAAATAGCTTGATAATTGAAAGAATGACCACACAATAACTTTACATGATTATCTATTAGAGGCATTTTTGTGATTAAACAACATTTATCCTCATCAATTATTTCATTTTCTTCTTCTAAAAGTTTATAAAAATCACCGGTTGAAATTAATTCCATAATACTTAATTATTTTTAAAAAAATCTCTTTATATAGATTAAGATTAACATGCAAAAATGGGGACCGATTACATGGAGTCTATTTCATACTATGGCTGAAAAAATAAAAGACGAAAAATATAACACACATTTCCCGCAACTTTGGAAGCATTTCACACGAATATGTCACTCATTGCCATGTCCACAATGCTCGGACCACGCAACAGCATATGTAAGAAGATATAAGGTTACACAATTTTCTAACAAGAAGCTATTTAAACATTTCATACATCAATTTCACAACGAAGTAAACAACAATACTAATAAACAATTATACGATATTGGTGTTTTAGAGATATATAAAAGCAATAATTTATCGCAGGTATTCAATGATTTTATTGTTGAATGGAACTATCAAATGAACCAAAAAAACATGAATTTGATTGCACATAATTTTATAAGGAAACAAACCATAAAAGATTTTCACATATGGTTTTATTCTAATTTAGACATATTTGATTTTTCTTAAAGAGTTTTCAATAATTCGCCATTTTTGTATACTGCACATTTAAAAGTTTGTTTGTTAGGCATACTACATGTTTCAGTGTTATTACTTCCGCGTTGGCTAAAATAAGTATAATCTTTCAAGCCAAAATTTGTAAGTAAATAATAATATCCTACACCGATTAAACCACCTACTAAACCTCCTATAATTATTCCAAAATTACTAGTGCATTTATTATTTAATTTGTATATCGCATCCATTCCAAAAAGCGTAAGAATTGATATCATTAAAGGGAAATTTATTTCATTATTTTCAAACATAGGTATCGATAAATACATCAATGTAAAACCAATGAACACACTATTGGAATTAGGTCCATCAAATTTATTATTAACTGGTATATCTACTATATCACAAATGGGCGATCTCGTTTCCAAATCTATTTTATTACCCAAAGCTGGTTTCAGTCCAGCAACATTAAAAATATATGCAATAAAAGCACCAGCCAAATATATAATTGCTTTAACATCTTGATTAAATAATGATATCATAATCATAAAAAAGGCCAATAGTATTGATGATATAGCAGAAAAAAACTGCAAAATATTACTAAATGTAAATGACATTGCCATCTTAATATATTCTGTCTATATTTTATTTTGAATATGGTAGTTTCTTATTCAGAAAACGATTCATCTTCGCTATTGTTTTTTTTTCAGGCAAAACCATATCATTTTCTAATTTTTCTAGGTCACGAAGTTTCATATTCATCAATTGCGCAAATTCGTGAATTGTATATTTTGAATGTTGACGTGCCATTGTTAACGTCCTTCCAAAAGACAATTCGTCGTTATTCATTTAGTTACATATATAACCTATAATATCTTTATATAATTCACTAAAAATATTATATTATTTCATTATTCCTCTTCCAAAGCATATTGTAAAGCTTCCTCGATAGTTTCAATTGCATGAAATTCGATTCCTTCTATTACTGGATTTTTTTCATTTTTTTCCATAAATTTTTTGAAATCCTTTTCATTTTCTTGTGGAAACAAAAATGTTTTTACACCTGCTTGTATACCCCCTAAAATTTTTAAATCTAAACCACCAATAGCGGTTACTTTACCTTGTAAACTCATTTCGCCAGTTATAGCTAACGTATTTTTGATTTTTCGATTATTTAATATACTATACAATGTAACGGTAATAGCCGTACCAGCAGAAGGACCATCCTTGGGTGTTGCTCCATCCGGACAATGAATATGAACACCCTGGGTTTTTGTTTTTTCAAATCGTTCAATTAATTTTTCCTTCATTTCATCGGAAGTTAATTTCCATGCCAATGTTTTCGCAACACTCATACTTTCTTTCATTACATCTCCTTGCATACCTGTTAATTTTAAATCGAGTAAACTACCAGCAATAACAAAATTCGTTTCAATAGGAATGATTCCACCACGTCCCAAAGCATTGGCCCACAAACCATTTATAATACCTACAATCGATTCATTGTGTATTTTTTTAGGTTTGATTGTTTCTCTATTTTTCAAATATTTTTCTTTCAAATCCTGAATAGTTAATTCATACGGAAATTCATGTTCACATTCAGATTTCAAGAACTCTAAATTTATTTCCCCTACAATTTCAAACATAAGTTCTTTCATTTTGCGTACACCTGCTTCACAAGTAAATTCTTCAATGGCAAATTCTATTACATTCTTTGGTATAACAATATTTCCTTGCTGTCCCATTTTTTCGTAAATTTCAGGAAGCATGTATTCTTGACAAATTGTTACCTTATCGTCTAGAGACAGATGGTCGAATTTAATGCGATGAATACGATCCAACAAAATGCGGTCCATTAAACTAACATCATTATATGAGAATACAAATAAGGCTTTAGATAAATCTAAATCAATACCCGTGAAATACTTATCTTGAAATTCGTCATTTTGTGTAGGGTCTACTAAATGTGTAAGTATACCAATAATTTCACGACCTGTTTCAGTTCGACTAACCTTGTCTATTTCATCAATAAAAATAATAGGATTCATACATTTTGTTTCCATCAATATATCGACAATTTTTCCCCACATAGAACCAACATAGGTATAATTATGTCCATCTAATGTACTACCATTACTAGAACCACCTATCGCAATAAATGCAAAGGGACGAGCTTCACCATTATCATCAGTTAAACATTTTGATAATCCGTGTTTTGCAATAGATGTTTTACCAACGCCAGGTGGACCTTCAAACCCAAAACAATAACCTGTCTGTTCACCATTCACCCATTGTCCAATTATACGTTCTATCTGTTTTTTAGCATTTTTATGTCCATGTACAGACTTATCTAATATATCACCTACACCATCTAAATATTTTTGAACCTTGTTGTAATTGTTATTTATTGTTGCTAATTCTTGAGGTTTATCATATTTATATGTAACATTTACTATCTTTTGGTTATCAACTATATCTTTAATAAAACCATTAACCTTATTATTATCTAGAATATACGTAATTATTTCACTTTTTATTTCATTTTTATTACTATATTTATTTAATGCCAATTTATCTAAAGCGTATTTTTCACATTTTTCATTGATTAATTTGCCAAAATTAATAAAGTCATCCTTTTTTTTAATATTATCAATTACATTGATAGCTTTTTCATAACACTCAACATTATGCAATAATTCTAATGTTTTAACCTTATTCTTTGTATAACGAATAACTTCCATGGAATTATATTTATTTTTCAATTCAATATCCAAATTAGCTTTATTGCTGTTTGCATAACTAAGAAATACATCATTATTAGTTTTCATTAATTCTAGAATAGGCTCTTGTCTATATATTCCAAACGGAATACGTAAAAGACCATCCAAATATTGTCTTGCTTTAGACCCAGAATCCTCTGACTTGGCCTTCAATTCTTTTAATTTATTAATCGCCTTCTCTTTGACATAATCTTTAGTTTTCATCAAACAAATTCGTTGTTCATAAGGTAAACTATTCTGCACATCTCCATTATTTAATTTATTTGTGTACTCAATTGTTTGCTTCATTGCACCTTTAAAGCTATTTTTGATAACGTTTGGAAAACTTTCCAAAATTGCAATTTGTTCAGGACTTTCGCCACTTTTATCATCCAAACTTAGGAGGTCATATAACAAATAAGCTAAAAACTGAAGTTCAAAATTGTCTTTATGAATTAATAATTTTAATAGCAACATACGTTTTTCATACAAATCAAGCCCCATAAATTCACGTGTAATTTTTGATATTGCCTTATTATTTAGTTGTTTAATATAAGTATTATAACCAATAAACATATCATACAGAGCATTTAATTCATATACAAGAAGATCTCGCAATGTCAAACTATCAATAAAAATATTAAAACTAACATTCTGAAAATGTTCTGTTTGTGGTATATTTGCTTTAATATACTCGATTCGTTCATGAATAATTTTATTTGTTACATAATTCAATGGCACATCATCAAAAAAACCATAAATAATTATTGTCTGTTCAATTTTTTCGTTTGTAAATACTATTTTACCCCCATGAACCTTAAAAGATAAAGATTCATTCTGAAATTTCGTTATCGGAAATACATCCAATGTTTTACTTGTTTCCGCAATATGGATATCTTCAAAAAAACTATTTGTTTTACCATTCTTATTATTACGATTTATCAAAGACCATAAAATAATTTTGTAATTTGTAGGATGAAAACATTTGTTTAATAATCCGAACATTTGAATATGTTCATCAGACAAATCATCGAAATAATCTATCCCAAAACATATGACTAGTAAATCAAATAAGTTATGCGAACCATGTGATTTCATACACGCTGATAATTTATTCACAATTTTATCTAATTCTGATGAGCATGATGACGATTCTATTAACTTCATAGATATTGATTCTTCTAAACTCGATAACCCAGTGTTTAAGATGTTCAATTCATCCAATATAACAGATACTTCGGTTGCTTGAAATATATTCTCTTTTTGATACTTTTTTAAAATTAAAAAGAATCTACTTAATATATCTTTGGTATTTGTTATCTTATTTCTTAAACAATCAAAAGGGGGTTGGATTTTTTTGACGTGGTTGTTTCCACGTCTAATTAAATATGTATCAAAACTTGGGTCCATACTAGTATATTATAAGAAATATATTTTTTTAATATAACTTAAACAACTTCAACTAAATATTTAAGTTATTACATGAAAACACCAATACGTAACTTATTGTAATATATTACATAACTATTTAAACCTAATATTCTAGTTATAATAATGGGAATACCTAGTTATTTTGCTTTCTTAATAAAAAATTATCCACAAATTATTCAAAAAAAAATATTATATACAATAGATAATCTGTATCTAGATTCTAATTCGATTGTATATGATAGCGTTTATTCACTAGAATACAATAATGATGCAGAATTTGAAATTCAGGTTATTAAACGCGTTTGTAATACAATTGATAGTTATTGCACTTCTATACAACCTAAAAAAGTCTTTATTACGTTTGACGGAGTTGCACCTATTGCAAAACTGAATCAACAAAAATCGCGTCGATATAAATCATGGTTTACCAATGAAATGGAGCAAAAAATCAAAATCGATAGTTATAATAAAAAATGTAAATGGAATACATCGTCAATTACACCTGGTACTGAATTTATGAATAAATTAAACACATTGGTTTACAATTATTTTATTAAAAACAAGGACACTATTCATAAAAATATAGATTTCGAATTTTCTGGTTCAGATAAACATGGTGAAGGCGAACATAAAATCTTTGAGAAAATAAGAAATGAAACAGACTATCATGCAAATACACATACACTAGTCTATGGACTTGATGCGGATTTAATTATGTTATGTTTGCATCATCTTCATCTATGTAAATCGTTAAATCTATATCGCGAAACGCCACAATTTATTAAACAATTAGATAGTTCACTTGACCCAAATGAGACATATGTATTAAATAACAATTTACTAGGTGAAAAAATTGTAACTACAATGACGAGTAAAAATGTAATCAATAATAATGATTTGATACATGATTATATTTTTATTTGCTTTTTGCTAGGTAATGATTTTATGCCTCATCATCCAGCATACAATATTCGCCATTCAGGAATACATGTATTGCTTGATGTATATAAACATTTACACGATAAGGATAAAAAATTTATATTAACAAAAGATAATAGTATACAATGGAATAATCTGCGAAAATATATCGAATTATTATCAGAACAAGAGGAGTCATTGTTTCAAGAAGAACACAATAAAAAAAGCAAGCGTGAAAAAAGATACATTCCAAATAGAACCGAAGATGAGCGCTGGGAAAAATTTCAAATAACACCATGTTTTGAAAGAAGTAGTGAACATTTTATCGATCCAAATGAACCTGGTTGGAATATGCGTTATTATAAAACATTATTTGATATTAACAACGACGAAATGAGAATTAAACAAATATGTTTTAATTACCTTGAAGCACTAGAATGGACATTTACTTATTACACATCTGGTTGTAAGGATTGGAGATGGAAATATAATTATAAATATGCACCATTATTTAAAGATTTAATAAAATACATTCCTTATTTTGATTCAGAACTACTCGAAACAAAGTTGCCCCAACCAATAGATAGCATTGTTCAGTTGGCATATGTATTACCAAACACAAGTTATAATCTTCTACCAAAAAATGTAGTGCAAATACTTAATAATAATTTTGAAGTAGATGGTCCTTATGAGATGTCATGGGCATATATGAAATACTTCTTCGAGACACATATTGAATTTCCTGATATGGATATTAATAAATTATCTAACCTAATTGGTGTGAATTAAATAAAAATTGAATATTAAATTAATTACTATTAATAATATAATATTCTAATATGCGTGATGTCCGTGTAGTTACTGCTCAAATTGTCAATATTATTCCAACCGATGTACTAGATAATAAATTTACTACCCTTAAAACTAATTTACAAAAAATACTAAGAAATATGTGTTGTGCACCTCCAGAAAAAATATATTCTAATTATTATTGGAATATAACTAGTGATGAACTAAGTCATTATATTACTATCGATGACTATAATAATATTGAATGGGTTAAAGAAATGATTGATATTTACCAAAATAAAACTAACACTAAATAGTAAAAAAAATATTATACCAAATAAAAAATTATTCGAATAATAAAGGTCGAACATTATCTAAATAGATAATCATTGCTTGTTTTCTTACACCTCTTGTTAGCAGTATTTCATTTTTACTGCAATAGTGAAGAAATTTACCATATGAACTAATCAATGGGCGCTCTGGATTGTATACAAAAAATGAATCATATGAAATTGTACGTTTCATATTATTCACTCATATTTTTTTACGGGATTATTTTCTTATCAACGACAACCTCTTTTGCTACATTTTTTATAATTTTATGAAAATCCCTTTCTTTATTTTCTTCACTTCCTATTGAATTGGACAAAATATTTAAATAATCATTATTATTTCCATCCAAAATATCCGGATTTTCTTGTATCCACTCATCCATTTTCTGTAAATTTTTTCGTTTGATTTTTACAATAGCATTTTTTACATTTTTATAATCCTCGTTTTCACGATTCCATTCGTCATTTTCTTTTACGTATAACGTTTCTCGTTTTCCGTCTGAACAATGAATGGGACGTTTATATACATCCAATTCCTGTAAACCACGTATAAATATTTTCGACATACCCTCAACAAATCCATGTTTGCCATTATTTTCTAAATCTTCCATTTGCAATTGCAATGACTGAACAAAATCGACTAAATTTACTGCATTTTTGCATTGCGTATTTAAAAAAATATTCATATTAAAATGATTATGATTTGTTGTATTTGTTTGATACATATTGGTTACATTATTATCACCAACACGAGGTATTAAATCCTGTATTGTTTTTCGCATCTCTTTATTCTCTTGTACCATAGATAAAAACATTTCCTTGTAAATTGTTTCCTCTGTTTTTGCAGAATTTGACGAAATATCGTTGTTTACTGCATCTATAACCATTACTTCATTTTCAATATTCTCCTGTGAGCATCTTTTCTTGTGATACCAAAGACCATTCCTGTTTTTATACTTTTTATTGCAAAGATCACATACAAAATCGGAGTAGTACTTTTCGTTCAAAGATGCGTTCAAAATATGCTTTCTAGTGAGGACATGTTTATTATAATTGGATGCACTGCATGAACTATAGTCACATTTTTCACAATAAAATTTCGTTTCCTTTTTTTTGAGTACTTTTAGTACTTTTTCGTTCAAGGTTTTCATATATATTTTGAACAGAAAAGTACTCTAAACCTTTTTTTCTAAAAAACTAAAAAAAAGGGTTGGTAACAAACAAAAAAATATATTCTTGTTATAAGAGCATTTATCTAGCTTTTTCACTTTTTGCGTAAATTGACGTTTTTGAAACTACCCTTGGAATGCCAAAAAGGACATTTTAAAAATGTCCAAAATGAAAATCAAAAAAAAACTTTCAGTAAAGAAATCACGATTTTTTATCTTATAAAAATATGGTTTAAAAATATAGAAATTATAATTAAATATGCAACTCAAAACACGTGACGATTTTCAAATAATTTTACAACGAAATCCTGGACTAATTTTCATTAAATTGGGTGCAACATGGTGCAAACCTTGTGAAATAATAGCAGATGTAGTAGATGAAGTTTTTTCAAAAATGCCTGAAGAGGCAATCACAATTAAGGTAGACGTTGATGAAAGTTTTGATTTTTTTGCATTTTTGAAAGCAAAAAAAATGGTACAAGGGATCCCAACAATATTATGTTATCACAAAGGTAATGAAAGTTATATTCCAGATGATAGTGTTAGTGGTACAGATACGAAACAAATATATGATTTTTTTAGAACAAATTTAGAATATGTATAATAAAATTAAATTCATAAATAATTATATTATTTTTATTTATGAATGAAGTTGATTTGAATATTGACAATTATTCTTACGAAAATATACTTGAGTTATTCCACTTGGATTATAATTTTGATATGAATGAACTAAAAAGTGCAAAAAAGATTGTTTTGCAAACCCATCCAGACAAATCAAAATTACCAAAAGAATATTTTCTTTTTTATTCGAAAGCATATAAGATGCTATATTATGTTTATGAATTCCGGTTAAAATCAAAAAAGAACGAACATGATGAATATGTAAATATGACAAATGAAACAAGTGAATCGAATGTAGAATTAATAAATCAAATGAATAAAAAGGAAAAATTTAATTCATGGTTTAATCGATTATTTGAAAAATATTATGATAAGAATGAAGATGGTCATGGCGACTGGTTATCCCAAATGGAAACTAGTAATGAGCCAAAAATGAACAATATGAGAGAAATGAATGAATATATAGAATCAAAAAAACAATCATTGTCAAATGAACAATCTTTAATTAAACAAAATTATATACAAGATATACCAAGTCAATGTAGTAATTTATTAAGTGATGATAATGAAGAATATTCATCGGGAAATATATTTAGCAAATTTCAATACGAAGATTTAAAAAAAGCACACGAAGAAACGCTAATACCAGTAAGTCAAAATTTACTAGAATCTAAACACCATTATCGAAATGCAGATGAGTTAGTAAGAGAAAGAAAGAATAATATTGAAATATTAAGTGAACAAGAAAGTAATAAAATTTTGCAGAATAAAACAAATAAAGATAATGAAATGTCCTCACACAGAGCATTTGATTTAATAAAACAAGAAGAAGAATCAAATAAACGCAACAACCTATTTTGGGGTCAATTGAAAATGTTACAAAACAAAAAATAAAAATATCTATTTATGCTATATAAATGTTTGGCGATAAATTAAATAGATATTTATTTGCATTTCTTAGTTTAACGACTATTGGATTTTTATATAATCGATATGAAGAAAAAAATAAATTAAGTGAATCACAAGAAACTTATAATTCAATTAGAAACTATTTGTTAAATGAATCATCCCTGGCGAAATCAAAAAAACCAATTTTATGGTTACATGTTCCGTATCGCATTAATGCACGCAAATGGGCTGATTTCAGTTCTCGAAACACAAATAATTTAAATCAACCATATTTATCATTATGTGTAAAATCAATAATAGATAAATGTGGTAACGATTTTCATATTTGTTTAATCGATGATGATAGTTTTGGAAATTTGATTCCTGATTGGATGACAAATATGTCCCGCATTCCTGAACCTATTAGCAGTTATATGCGAAACATTGGATTATGCAAATTAATATATTTTTATGGTGGAATGGTAGTTCCCATTCAAACAATATGTTTAAAAAATTTAAAACCATTGTATGATACAATGACGTCTGCGAAAAAACCATTCTTCATTGAAAATCATACAACAACAATGAGTGTTTCACAACAAGTAACAATGTTTCCTTCGTATGATATGTTTGGTGCTTTAAAAAATGATACAACTATGAAAAAAATAGTAGGTATTTTGGAAGAAAATATATCGCGAGATGCCACAAACGAATCATTATTTTTAGGACAATTGGAACGTTTTCTCTTTGAAATGTCTCAAAAATTTGAAATTTCGATTATAGATGGTAAAATAATGGGTATCAAGGATGTAAACAATACACCTATTAATATTGAAAAACTTTTTTCTGAAGAGAATAACGATATTATTCTTCATTCAAATAATCTTTGTATGATACTACCAAGCGAACAAATATTAAAAAGAAACAAATATGAATGGTTCGCTTCACTTAATATTGGACAAGTATTACAGGGAAATTACTATTTAGCGCATTTATTAAAGAGTGTAAATTAAATCGTCAATATGTCGTTTGGTAAGTATATATAGTAATTAATAAAATATGAACTACCGATGTATTTAATTTCTGACTTGTAATAAATATGAAAAAAACGACATAATTGGCGTACTATGGTAATAAATCGTTTATAATTTATATTTTCCAAATAGTGTATTTTTGATTTGTGATAGTAAGGCCGTAAGTTGTCTATGAAAGGGTGTATAATATTTTTGTATTCAGCTTGCTTATACGTAGTAGAAGTAATAGAATAACGTTTATCATTATTTGGAGTGTTAATAGCATTTAAAAAATTAACAAAATCGTTATAATTTGGGTCTTTGTAAAATATCTGCGATTTCATGTATATATATTATAGAAAAAATAATATATTTGCAATAAAAAATTTATATAAATGGTATTATATTATATAAGTAATGGCAGGAGGTTTATTAAACTTGGTCGCTTATGGAAATCAAAATGTAATAATAAACGGGAATCCATCTAAAACATTCTTCAAAATGAAATATGCAAAACATACTAATTTTGGATTGCAGAAATTTAGATTGGATTATGACGGATTGCGAACATTAAGATTAAACGAAGATTCACATTTTCGATTTAAAATACCGCGTTACGCAGATTTGTTAATGGATACATATATAGTATTAAATTTGCCTATTATATGGAGTCCTATATATAAAACAACAGATGAAAATGGGGATGAAAAAATGGTACCATATGAATTTGAATGGATTGAAAATTTAGGTACTGAAATGATTCGAGAAATATCAATAACATGTGGTGGACAGAAAATCCAAACATATAGCGGAAACTATATGCGCAATGTAGTAGAGCGCGATTTTGAAGAAACAAAAAAACGTCAATTTCGTCACATGAGCTGCAGCGAGCCCGAATTTTATCGTCCATCGCATGCTTTTGAAAGAAATGGGAAATATCCATCAGCTAAAGCTACTATGAGCGAAACAGGTGCACATCCGTCAATTCATGGTCGTAAATTGTACATACCACTAATGTCTTGGTTTGGAAATTCAAGTAAAATGGCATTTCCTTTAGTCGCATTGCAATACAACGAACTACACGTCAATGTTACAATTAGACCAATTAATGAACTTTATACAATTCGCGATGTAGAAAATAGTAAAGATAATTACCCACGTGTTCAGCCAAATTATAATAATGAATATATGCAATTATATCGTTTTCTTCAAACACCACCCAGTGATGATTTAAAACAAGAAGAATATATTGAACAACGTAATAATTGGAATGCAGATATTCATCTTGTTGCAAATTATGGTTTTTTATCAGACGACGAAGCAAGATTATTTGCAGCACAAGAGCAAAAATATTTATTTAAAGAAATACATGAATATAAATTTTTAAATGTCACCGGAAGCAAAA
>Ga0115008_10002128_pt1 | contig 16393 bp, 17 predicted proteins | sample FraStrMetagenome_FD_87164 | JGI IMG/M metagenome (GOLD analysis project Ga0115008, IMG submission 87164) | Marine eukaryotic phytoplankton communities from Arctic Ocean - Fram Strait ARC3M Metagenome | ecosystem: Environmental > Aquatic > Marine > Oceanic | place: Fram Strait | collected...
ATTTGTAGGCTTTATGTTTTTAAACTTCGGTTTAATTCCAACTTACTTTTATCAAAAACACCAAAGTGTTAAAATTACAGGTCAAACCCAAGATTAACTCCCAATTTATTTGCAATAATTTTTGTGATACGTTGTTTAATTTCAGGAATTTTAACTGAATCTAAAACGTTATTACTAAAAGCAAACATTAATAAAGCTTTGGCTTCTTTTTCTGGAATACCACGAGAACGCATGTAAAACATAGCGCTTTCATCTAATTGTCCAATTGTACAACCGTGAGAACATTTAACGTCATCTGCAAAAATCTCTAATTGAGGCTTGCTATTAATTGACGCTTTATTACTCAGTAAAATATTGTTGTTGGACTGAAACGCATTAGTTTTTTGAGCTTCTTTGTCTACGAGAACCTTTCCATTAAAAACACCTGTAGAATTGTCTGAAAAGATACCTTTATAATCTTGGTGACTTTCGCAATTTGGTTCTATATGATGAACCAACGTGTTGTGATCTACATGCTGTTTGTTACCAATAATAGTAACTCCATTTAAGGTTGAGTCCATGCGCTCACCATTTTGATGAAAGTTAAGGTTATTACGTGTTAACTTTCCTCCAAAACTAAACGTGTGCATAGAGACATGACTCTCTCGTCTTTGATTGATTGAAGTGCTATCAATTAATGACGCGTTGTCTTTATCATTTTGAATTTTATAATAATCAACAATAGCTCTTTTATTAGCAAAAATCTCGGTAACACTATTAGTTAAAACAGGGTTATCTGTTAAACTCTGATGACGCTCTATGATTTGAACATGAGAGTTTTCATCTACTACAATTAAGTTACGTGGCTGTAACATTAATGCTGATTCGTTCCCGGTAGAAAAATGTATAATCTGAATTGGTTTTGCTACCAATTTATTCTTAGGAATATGAATATAAGCACCTTCTCTAGAAAACGCAGTATTTAAAGATGAAATGCCATCTTTTGAAGCTACTTTATTAAAGTAGTTTTCTATGATAAGTTGATACTTTGGTTTCGTTAAAGCAGAAGACATCAAACAAACATCAATCCCATCATGAGTAGTTTGAGATAGGTTAGAAGAAAATTTCCCATCTATAAAAACTAAATTATAGCAATCAATATCATGTATAAAATATTTTTTAACATCCTTATAATCAATAGCATTTTCCTGCTTAGGGAATACACTGTAATCATGCTTCAAAATACTGTTTAACGATGTGTATTTCCATGCTTCATCGCGCTTAGAAGGAAATCCTTGATCTTCAAAAATCTTTATCGCTTCATCACGAATATCATGCACAGGAGCATTTACATCCACTGTGTCTTCAAATGCCATGAATGACGATACTAACTTATCTTTTAATTCCATTTTATTTAGTCTTCAATTTCAATCATCAGTATTCAGTATAAGCTAGTTTACGAAAACTGCTAACTGCCAACTTATTTACGCTCCTACTTCTTCTTTAATCCAATCGTACCCTTTTTCTTCTAACTCGTGAGCCAATTCTTTAGTACCAGATTTAACAATACGTCCATTATATAAAACGTGTACAAAATCTGGAACGATATGATCTAATAATCTTTGGTAATGCGTGATAACAACAACAGCATTATCTTTACTTTTCAATTTATTAACACCATTGGCAACAATTCTCAACGCATCAATATCTAAACCAGAATCCGTCTCATCCAATATTGCTAATTTAGGTTCCAACATTGCCATCTGGAAAATCTCATTACGTTTCTTCTCTCCTCCAGAAAACCCTTCGTTTAAAGAACGTGATAAAAATTTTCTATCAATTTCTAGAAGTTCAGCTTTTTCACGAATCATTTGAAGCATTTCTTTTGCAGGCATATCTGCTAAACCTTTAGCTTTTCTGGTTTCGTTGATTGCTGTTTTGATAAAATTAGTCACACTAACTCCAGGAATCTCTATTGGGTATTGAAATGATAAGAATACACCTTGATGTGCGCGTTCTTCGGCAGCTAACTCTTCTATATCTTCACCGTTTAAAAGAATCTGGCCTTTTTCAACCTCGTATTCTTCTTTTCCAGCAATTACAGATGCCAATGTACTTTTACCAGAACCATTTGGTCCCATTATGGCATGAACTTCACCTGCTTTTACTTCTAAATTGATTCCTCTTAAAATCGCTTTACCATCAACACTTGCGTGTAAATCTTTTATTTCTAACATACTATTTGTTTCCAATTTTTATAACATCGTTTGCATCTGGATCAGGTGCAGAAACTTTTAAAATCTCTTTAATCTCGATTAAGTCTTCCCAGCCTTCTTCGTTTGAATCTTTTTTAAACATACGCCCTCTTATGGTTACAGGAACCATATCTGTATCTTCTTTTTTGTAAGCTTTAACTTGTTTTTGCAAATCGTGCATTTTGTCATTAATAACCACACCATACATTCTAGTTGGAGTTTTCAAAACTGCTGCGTCTGCATAATAAATAAAATCACCTTGAATAGCAATTAAACCATCACTTTGCTTTGCAGTCTTACCGTCTTCAGCAAGCACATTTTGGTGTTCTTGAGTTGTCTCAAGCTCTGATTTTTTATCTTCCCTGCAGCTTATTGTTACTGCAAAAATTAAAAGTATTACTAAAACTTTCTTCATAATAATTAGACTTAACCTACCGATCCTTCTAAACTAATTTCTAATAATTTTTGTGCTTCTACAGCAAACTCCATCGGCAACTTATTAAGAACTTCTTTACTAAAACCATTAACGATTAAAGCAATCGCTTTTTCAGTTTCAATACCTCTTTGATTACAATAGAAAATTTGGTCTTCACCAATTTTACTAGTTGTAGCTTCATGCTCAATTTGAGCAGACTTATTATTTACTTCTATATATGGAAACGTATGAGCTCCACACTCATTACCCATTAATAAACTATCACATTGAGAGAAGTTACGTGCATTATCTGATCTTGAGCTTATTTGCACAAGACCTCTATACGAATTTTGCGATTTTCCTGCAGATATCCCTTTAGAAATAATTGTAGATTTTGTATTCTTTCCAAGATGAATCATCTTCGTACCAGTATCGGCTTGCTGATAATTATTAGTCACTGCAATCGAGTAAAATTCTCCTACAGAATTATCACCTTTCAAAATACAAGATGGATATTTCCATGTTACAGCACTTCCTGTCTCTACTTGTGTCCATGAGATCTTCGCATTTTTCTCGCAAATCCCCCTTTTTGTTACAAAATTATAAACGCCACCTTTACCTTCAGCATTTCCTGGAAACCAGTTTTGCACTGTAGAGTATTTAATTTCGGCATCATCAAGCGCTATCAATTCTACAACTGCTGCGTGTAATTGATTTTCATCACGACTAGGTGCTGTACAACCTTCAAGATATGACACATAACTACCTTCATCTGCAATTAAGAGTGTTCTTTCAAACTGACCAGTTCCTGCTTGGTTGATTCTAAAGTATGTTGATAATTCCATTGGGCAACGCACACCTTTTGGGATGTAGCAAAAACTACCATCACTAAAAACTGCGCTATTTAAAGCTGCATAGAAATTATCTTTTTGAGGAACAACAGTCCCTAAATATTTTTTAACGAGTTCTGGATGTTCTTTAATCGCTTCAGAAATACTCATAAAAATGATTCCCTTTTCACCTAAAGTCTTTTTGAAGGTTGTCGCAACTGATACTGAATCTACAACAATATCCATTGCTACATTATTCATTTTCTTTTGCTCATCTAAAGAAATACCCAATTTTTTGTACATCGCCAAAAGATCTGGATCTACGTCATCTAAAGTTTTATTTGGATCTATTGCCTTTGGAGCAGAATAATACGCGATAGACTGAAAATCTGGTTTTTTATAACGCACATTTGCCCATTCAGGCTCTGCCATTTCTTTCCATGATTTAAACGCTTCTAATCGCCATTCTATCATCCACTCTGGCTCTTCCTTCTTTTTAGAAATAGCACGAACGATATCTTCATTTAATCCAATTGGAAATGTTTCAGATTCTATATCTGTGTAAAAACCATATTCATATTCTTTGGTTTTTAATTCCTCTCTTAAGTCATCTTCTGTATACTTACTCATAAATCTTTTTTATAGTGAAAATGATTCTCCGCAACCACAAGTTCTATTGGCATTAGGATTATTAAACACAAATCCAGCACCATTTAAACCTCCAGAATATTCTAAAGTAGTTCCTATTAAGTATAAAAAACTCTTCTTATCTACAATGATTTTTACATCATTATCTTCAAAGACTTTATCATCTTCTTTTTGTTCATTATCAAACTTTAAATCATACGATAAGCCAGAGCATCCGCCACTTTTTACACCAACGCGTACAAAGTCTGTGGTGGCATTAAACCCCTCGTCTGTCATCAATTCAATGACTTTCTTTTTAGCTATTTCTGATACTTTTATCATTTGTTATATAGATATTGTCTAAATAGATTGCAAATATACGATATAAGTCGATTTTTACCATGCATCCTAACATTATATTGGCAAATGGAATCCATAAGAAATTCTTATGCTTAGAAGTTAATTTAGCACAAATTGAAAATCGTAATAAAATTGTTTTTTTATGCGGAAATGTGCCTGCGAGAATATTGGCTATGTAAAATGAAAAGTTCTTGTAATGTGGTTCTTATCTCTCTATTTTTAAAAGGAAATAACTCTATAGTTTCAAAATCGGTATTGTCTTGTTGAGATTGGCAATTAGCGCATGATATAATATGTGCCTTTTTTGCTTCTTTAGAAGTATACTTCAAGTTATGTCCAAAAACGGGACACAATAACGTGTTGGTCGTTTTAACTTTCATAGTAGGTCAGTAGTTTTGGGATAACCAAATTAGGATATATTTTCTAAATAACCGACTAAACACTAATTTTTTCGACGAAATACATGTTTTAAAATTTCCGAAGCAATTAAAATTACCTTAAATCCGTTCTTTGCTTCAAAAAATGGACTTATTTTTGCAGCATGATAGAAGATAAAAACCAGTCACGTACTTCATTAGATCAACTTGGAGAATTTGGTCTTATTGAGCACCTCACAAAAAATTTTGATATTAAGCATTCCTCTACAATCAAAAGTATAGGAGATGATGCTGCTGTATTAGATGTAAGGTCTAAACAAATTGTAGTTACTACAGATTTGCTTGTTGAAAATGTTCATTTTGACTTATCATATGCGCCTCTTAAGCATTTAGGTTATAAAGCGGTAGTTGTAAATTTAAGCGATGTGTACGCTATGAATGCTTGTGCTGCACAAATAACGGTATCCATTGCAGTTTCAAACCGATTTCCTTTAGAAGCCTTAGAAGATTTGTATGCTGGTATTGAAACTGCAGCAGATATTTATAACATAGATGTTGTTGGTGGTGACACGACATCATCAACTACTGGTCTTATTATTTCAATAACTGCTATTGGTGAAGTAGATGCTGAAAATGTGGTCTATCGCGATGGCGCGAAACCTAATGATTTATTAGTTGTTACAGGAGATATTGGTGCTGCTTATATGGGCTTGCAAGTTTTAGAACGCGAAAAGGAAGTTTTTAAAGTGAACCCTCAAAACCAGCCAGATCTCGACCTATATACTTATATAATTGAACGACAATTAAAGCCAGAAGCTAGAAAAGATATTGTTGAATTACTGGAAAAACTAGACGTTAAACCAACGTCTATGATTGATATAAGTGATGGCTTATCTTCAGAAATCATACACATCTGCAAGCAAAGTGATGTTGGCGTCGAAATATACGAGAACAAAATACCTTTAGACCCACAAGTTATTTCAACTTGTGAGGAGTTTAAAATTGATAGCACTACAATTGCTTTAAATGGTGGAGAGGATTATGAATTATTAATGACTATTTCTCAAGAGGATTTTCCTAAAATAAAAGGCAACCCTAATTTAACCGTAATAGGCTACATAACCGAAAAAGCCCGAGGTATGCACTTAATCACTAGAGGTGAGCAAGCCATACCAATTATTGCAAAAGGATGGAATGCTATGAGAAATGGGGAATAAAATTTAAAATCACATCTTGATTCGGTTTAGGATTTGCTTTTTGCTTAATCCTATCCACCCTTCTATTGTGAATTCTAGACAAAACAGAATTGATTTCTTTATACTTTGGAGTTAATGGTGTTAAACCACCATTTCCATCTGTGGTTACTTGAGAACTACAATGCGAACATTTGTACTCTTTCACGTGGTAAGTAATATTTTTTGAGACTTCATATTGATGTCCAAAAAATGAGCAGTAGATACTTTTCACTTTATTACGCTATTAATTATTTATTTTAGAGGATATCTAAATATATAAAAATCAAGTAATAACGTAAGTATTTACTCTAATATATCGATGAACTGAGTGTTTTCTTCTTCAAACGTGATATTCTTCTCATGTAGATGTCTGATAAAATCTCATTAATCTCCTCAAATTTTGGAGTGAGCTCAGTAAGTTTTCCGTTTCCATTTGTAGTCAATTGACGATTACAACATTTACATGTGTACTCTTTTACATGAGACGTTACTTTTTTTGTCATCTCATAGTTATGACCAAAAATATCACAGTAAATTCGTAATGGACTGGTAGACTTTCTAGTAGTGCTTTTCATTGCTGTTAGATTTGGGTGATGTAAATTTAGAAAAAAAAGCACCTATAAACGCTTATGAGTGTATAAATTCGATAAAGTGTTTTAAAATGTAAGATAATTCTTCTTTATTTTCAATATGACTCATATGACCAAAGGATAACTCTTCACATGTAATATCTGTACCTTCAGTTTCCCTTAATATTTGCTCTCCTTCAACAACAGGGTCTTTTTTACCAATAACAATTAATTTATGTGCTTGAAGGCTTTTGTAGAACTCAAATTTATCATCCCTTAATCGCATACCGTCTTGACCTGCAATGTAGCCTTGAGGTGAAGTTTTTAGAGCTTCCTCTACTACCTTCTCAATCTCTAGTTTGTGAGTTATTAAACTTTCCGAAGAAAATAAATTTGCAATAGACATTCGCACCATGCTTTCAAAATTGGTCTGTACCATTTTATTAGCTTTTATCCGAAGTTTTTTAAGTCTATCATCATCTGCATGATACATAGAATTCATAAGACATAACCCAACAACTGCTTTTGGATTTTTCTCTGCTAATGCTAATGACACATATCCACCCATAGAGTGACCAATTAATGTGTATGTATTGGTTTGCAAATGATCTAAAACTAATAAAATAGCATCTGCCATATCACTCATCGTATGACTATAGCCTAAACAATCTGTTTGACCATGCCCTAGTAAATCAATACAAATGACTCTATTGTTTTGCAATAAAACAGGTTTAAGTCCTTGCCACATTGTTGAGTTCTCTAAAAATCCATGTAGCAAAATTATAGCATCACCTTGACCTTCATCTTCGTAATAAACCGGAATTCCTTTATATTGTAAAATCATAGCGACAAAGATAAGATTTGAAAAGATTTTGCAATTAACATTTTACTATATTTGAGCACAACTTCTTAAATCATCAGAATTGAATTCTAGAAAAGAACTTTTCATCACCAGTTTTGGTTTATTCTCTCTTTTTTTTGGAGCAGGAAATTTATTATTACCACCACTTTTAGGGTATAATGCTGGAGAAAACTGGTTTTGGGTTGCTATAGGTTTTATGATTACTGCTGTTGTAATACCAATCATTGGTATTTTAGCACATGCAAGATTACAAGGCACTTTATATGACTTCGGTAAAAAAGTGTCTTCTCAATTTAGTCTCATTTACTGTATTCTTATTTATGTGATTGCAGTTGCAATTCCTTCTCCAAGAACAGCTGCTGCGACTCATGAAATTGCAATATTTCCAGCTTTTGGCTCAGACCCTATTTGGACTAGTGCCATTTATTTTTCTCTGGTCTTAATATTTGTTTTAAATCGCTCAAAAATATTAGGGTTTATTGGCAAATTTCTCACGCCATTAATAGTAATCATGCTGCTATTAGTTATTGGTATTGGATTGTTTTCCTCTGAAATGCTCACAACCACATCGCAATTTGAAACACCTTTAGTTAAGGGAATCCTTGAAGGTTACCAAACATTTGATGCTATTGGAGCTGTTGTAGTTGGTGCTGTAATTATTATATCTATCAACTATAGAAACAAAGGTAGTTTTGAAGAGAAAAAAGCACTTATTGCAAAATCAGGTTGGATTGCTGGATTTGGATTATTTATAATTTATGCTGGATTAATTTCTGTAGGAGCTTATTACGGATCTGAAATCAATATCAACGAAGAATTATCTAGTGATATGCAACGTGCTAATTTACTTCGTAAAATTAGTATAGCTTCTCTTGGTGGATTCGGAAACACAGTATTAAGTATTTTAATTTCGCTCGCATGTTTTACAACTGCAATTGGTATCGTCGCAGGAACAGCAGATTATTTTAAAGGTTTACTTGGTAATTCTCAATTAGTTTATATCATCACAGCGATCATTGCCAGTGTTCTTGGTGTTGTTGTTGGTCAGTTAGATTTCAACTCTATCATTATTGTTGCAGTTCCTGTTCTTCTATTTATTTATCCAATAACCATTGTACTCATCGTACTCAATGTATTGCCTAAACGCTTTTCCACGCCTGCAGTATTTAGAGCAGTTGTGATTGTGACGTTTATATTTAGTATTCCAGATGTGGTTGGTTTTATTTCTCCTTCGGACGGTTTGAAAAGTGTCACAGATTTAATTCCTTTAGCTCAGTTTAGCTTGGGATGGGTGTTGCCTGCTTTGGTGGCTTGTTTAGGTATTGGCCTTTTGACGAAAAACGAAACAAAAGAAGCCTAAAACAGATGCTTTAGGCTTCAATATAAATTTGAAATTATTTCTAAGAATTCATAATCTCCTCAATCTCCTCAGCTTCAATTGGGATATTGCGCATCAAATTTAAAGGTTCTCCTGTTTTTTGGATAACGACATCATCTTCTAAACGAATCCCAAATCCTTCCGCAGGAATATAAATTCCAGGTTCTACGGTGAACACATTATTAGCTTGCATTGGTTCTGTTAAAATTCCGTAGTCATGGGTGTCAAGTCCCATATGGTGTGATGTACCATGCATGAAGTATTTTTTGTAAGCTGGCCAATCTTTATCTTCATTTTGCACATCTGATTTGTCCAACAAACCAAGACCTAATAATTCTGAAGTCATTAAATGTCCAACCTCAACATGATACTCAGCCCAAAGCGTTCCTGGGACTAATAATTTTGTAGCATCATTTTTCACACGATTCACAGCATCATAAACATCTCGTTGACGTTTAGAAAAACGACCCGAAACTGGTATCGTTCTCGTCATATCACTAGCATAATTAGCATATTCTGCACCAGCATCAATTAGTATGAGATCGCCAGCTTTACATTGCTGGTTATTCTCAATATAATGCAGTACGTTAGCATTATTACCCGATCCAATAATTGGCGTATAAGCAAATCCTTTAGAACGATTGTTTAAAAATTCGTGCATAAATTCTGCTTCAATATTATATTCCCAAACATCTGGTTTTACAAAATTTAAAATACGACGAAACCCTTTCTCAGTGATGTCACAAGCTTGTTGTAATAAATCCAATTCTATTGGGTCTTTTACCGAGCGTAAACGTTGTAAAATAGGGTTGCTTTTTGCAACGCTATGTGCAGGATATTTATTCATTAACCATGAAGTGAAACGATCTTCTCGAGTTTCAGTTTCTACAGAGGCTCTATAGTGTTCATTGGTATTAATATAAACCGTATCGCATTGTGTCATGAGCTCAAACATGATTTTTTCTATGTCCTTTAACCAATATACCGTTTTGATTCCACTAGTTGCCAGAGCAGCTTCTTTAGTTAGTTTCTCACCTTCCCAAACTGCAATATGTGCATTAGTTTCTTTTAAAAATAGAATTTCTTTATGATTAGCTTTTGGACAATCTGGAAACATCACCAAAATGCTTTCTTCTTGATCTACTCCACTTAAATAAAAAATATCACGATGTTGTTGAAATGGCATTGTGCTATCTGCACTAATTGGATAAATATCATTAGAATTAAAAACCGCTAGACTGCTCGGTTTCATTTTTGACATAAAATTTTTACGATTTTTGATAAAAAGGGTGGAATCTATTTTGTGATATTTCATGGAAAACTTGTTTTTTTATTCCCTTAAATATGGGAATCGTATTATGGTATCTATTTCTTCTTCAAAAATAATTAAAGAAAAACGTATTCAACCAGACAAATGGCGTTAATTTATACTTTTACGAATACGACTCATATGTCTGGATGAAATCCCTAAGAATGATGCCAAATAATGCAAGGGTACTTGTTGCAATAATTCTGGATCATTACTCAATAATTTCTTGTAGCGTTTTTCGGGAGTAAGAGTCAATAAGTCTATGCGATGGTAATCGATAAGGTAGATTTGATTTTCAATTAAATTGTAATAGAATTTATTAAAACCTATATTGTTTTTAAGTAAATATTCAAATACATCGAACTTAATTACCCAAAGGTTGCAATGACTTATAGCCTTAATGTTTTTTCTTGAAGGCACACTATTCATAAAACTTCTTAAAGCAGAAGTGCACGAGTTTTTTAAGGCTAGATAGGTTGTTTTTTCTTCTGTCAAAACCTCTATAGAGTGCTGTAAAATACCACTTTCAATAAAACAAAAACATCTACAAATCTTACCTTCTTCAACAAAAAAATCGTTCTTTTTTAACTCCATTAGACTAAACGAATCTATAATTTCAGGAATATAGTAATCAAACTCAACATCATTAATAATATGCTTCAAATAGTTTTCAAAATTCTTTTCTAAATCTTTCATTTCAATTTAATTGTTTTCACAAAATATGTAGTTTACAAGTAGTTAGTTACATAAAATTATCGATAAATTGTTGTATTTGAGAGTTGAAACGCATAATTTCACAAATAAATCCAAATCAATATTATGAAAAAAATTACATCCTCTACATTATTATTGGCCTTGCTTCTAACGCTTATAATAACATTCACATCAAAAGCTCAAGAGCTTATGATAGAAGTTCCATTTAACACACAAATAGAATCGTCTTCACAAATTATTGAAGGTAAGGTCATCTCAAAAACATCTTTTTGGGATGATAATCAACATAATATTTATACAGTAAATACAATAGAGGTTTACAAAGTATTCAAAGGACAAACAATTACTGAAACTATAGAGATTATTACCCCTGGAGGATCTGTTGGTAATGCCTCTGAAGTTGTAACCCCTAGCCTTACACTTAATGTGGGAGAGATTGGTGTTTTTATGTTGCATGATAATAATGTTTCTTTAACCAATGGAACGTCTATGAATAAATTCAAACCATATGCATCCTCTCAAGGGTTTTATAAATATGATTTAAAAACAAATACAGTTTTTAATCCTTTTGTAAGTAAAGAAGGTATTGCAACCACATTTTATAACAGCATTACGTCATTAACTAATATGTCGAGTGTTATAGAGGTTATCAATTTTGATACTCAAAATGTTTATAATAATAATGTTGCAAATCGCAATGGAGCAGAAACAGCGATTATTTTAAGTTTTTCTCCATCTACTGTGAATGGTGGAGTAAGAGATTTACTAACAATCAATGGAATAAATTTTGGAAGCACTCAAGGAAGCGTCAATTTTAGAGATGCTAACTTTGGTGGTAGTCAATATTTTACTGCATTAGACAGTCAAATAATTAGTTGGAATCCATCTCAAATAGTAGTTGAAGTTCCTTCTAGAGCTGGGACAGGAGACATACAAGTTGTAACATCAACTTCAAATACATTTACATCTAATGATCATCTTAACGTGTTTTACTCACAAATAAACCCAGGCAATGCAACAAATGCATTTACATCTCAACATTTTGACGTCAATGGTTTAGGAGGCTACACATGGCAAATGCATACAGATTTTAATGCCAATGCAGCTGCCAACGCATCATTTGTGAGAGCTTTTGATGCATGGGTTTGTGAAACAGGAATAAATTGGGAGATTGGAGCAGTAACTCCTATAGACGTTATTGCAGCTGATGATATTAATATTATTCGCTTTGACAATGGTACAGAATTACCAGAAGGTGTTTTAGGACGTTGTACTTCTAGGTTTGGCACTTGTAATAGTCCAGCTTCTCCAGGAGGAATCGATGTAGTTGTTACAGAATTAGATATCATATTCAATGATGTGTTTACTGGAGCTCTTTCTGCATTATCTTGGGAATTTGGACCAGGTACAGCAACAGGTCTCGAAATTGACTTTGAAAGCGTAGCAGTGCATGAATTAGGGCATGGTCATCAATTGGCACATATCATTAATCCAGGAGAGGTTATGCACTTTTCTATTGCTAATGCTCAAAATAGTAGAGATTTAGGAGCTAGTGATTTAGCTGGAGCAACAGATATGATGGATAGAAACATTAATACTTCTGTTTGTGGTACTGGAGCAATGACAGCCTCAGATTGCTTTTCACTTAGCGTAAATGAAGTTTCATTATCAGAGAATATCTCAATATATCCAAATCCAGTAAAACATAATTTAAATATTCTTGCTGCTTCAAACTTACAATTGGAGTTCGCTACTATATTTGATGTGAAAGGGCGACGAATAATTACTAAAGATTTAAATTCGGCTAATAGTCTTAATACCATTGATGTAAGTCAATTTCAAGCAGGAGTTTACTTTATTAAAATTGATATGGATACAATATCAACCACAAAAAAGTTTATTGTAGAATAGATTCATTTTTCATAAAACAAAAAAGGCGTTTGATTTAAAATCAAACGCCTTTTTTAGCATTACAATGGGGTTATTTATTCATTGCCTTTTTTATCATTCCTACAATAGCCATGACAACACCGCCACCAACTCCTCCTCCAGCAACGCTTCCGAGAATACTAGTTAAGTCCAAACCTGATGATGCAGCAGCAGCTTCTGCTCCTCCTAATCCAATCATACCTAGAAGTTGACCGCCAAGTCCGCCTCCTAAAATGCCTACGATTGAATTGCCAAGTGTTCCTAAAGAAAACTTCTTCATTAATGATCCTGCTAAGTTTCCACCAACAGCACCACTAGCTAATTGAATAATTAAAGGTAAATACTCCTCCATTTTAAGATAGTTATTAGTTAATAATTTAAAAATTACACAAAATTTTAGTTAAAAAATTATTGTATAAATATTTTAATTAACAATTTTACGTGAATTATATAACAAACGCACTTTACAACTAACATGGATCCAATATTCATGCGCTATATTTATTACCTTTATCTTTAATTTATTTCTTAATTTTAAGTTAGATCAAGTAAAACCAACCATTATGTTAAAACACATTTGCTATTTTGTTTTTGGGGCAACATTATTTGTTAATGCTCAACAACCGACAACGTCCTCTCAAACAATAGAAGATGCACTCAACAAGAAGGAGCAACTCACAAAAATATCTTTAGTAAAAAATGTGGCTTTCAAAAATATAGGGCCAACAGTAATGAGTGGTCGCGTTGTTGATTTAGCTGTCAATCCAAATAATACTGCAGAGTTTTATGTTGGTTATGCCTCTGGAGGTGTTTGGCATACGGTTAATAACGGTACAACATTCACACCTATTTTGGACACTTCAGAAACTCAAAATGTTGGAGATATTGCTGTTGATTGGCAAACCGGTACAATTTGGGTAGGCACAGGAGAAAATAATAGCTCTCGATCTAGCTACGCAGGAATAGGTATTTTAAAATCTACAGATAACGGAAAAACGTGGCAAAACATGGGACTCAAAGATTCTCATCATATTGGTCGTATTCTCATCAACCCTAATAACCCTGATGAAGTTATTGTTGGTGTCACTGGTCACTTATATTCTGCCAATCAAGAACGAGGCATTTACAAAACTACAGATGGCGGAACATCATGGTCACAAAAACTATTTATAGACGACATGAGTGGAATAATTGACGTACAAACCAATCCAAATAATTTTAGTTTAATGTTCGCTTCATCATGGACAAAAAGTCGTAAAGCATGGAATTTTGATGGCAGTGGAAATAATTCAGCAATATATAAAAGCACAGACGCTGGTAATACATGGACTAAAGTTTCTACGGAAAAGAGCGGTTTCCCAACTGGTCAAGGTGTTGGCAGAATAGGCTTAGCAGTTTATGACGATAATATCGTTTATGGAGTTCATGATAGCCAGTTTCGTAGACCTTCCGAAGAAAAAAAGGAAACCTCAAACATCTTATCTAAGGAGGATTTCAAAACCATGACGACGGATGCCTTTCTAAATTTAGAAGAAAAAAAATTGAATGGTTATTTAAAAATGAATGGGTTTCAGGAAAAATACAGAGCAGAAAACGTAAAGCAAATGGTTAGAAGCGGTAGCGTAAAACCTAGTGATCTTGCTAGCTATTTAGAAGACGCGAATTCTATGCTATTTGATACACCAGTTATTGGAACAGAAGTTTATAAAAGCACAGATGGTGGCATCAGTTGGAAAAAAACACATGACGATTATTTAGATGATATTTATTACAGTTATGGGTATTATTTTGGTCACATATATGTTGCTCCAAATAATGCTGATAATATTTATATTTATGGTGTTCCAATCGTAAAATCAAAAGATGGCGGTAAAACATACACGTCAATTAGCGCAGAAAATGTTCATGCAGATCATCATGCATTATGGATCAATCCTAAAAATCCAAACCATTTAATTAATGGTAACGATGGTGGTGTAAACATTACTTATGATGATGGAGAGAATTGGATTAAAAACAATTCACCTTCAGTTGGGCAGTTTTATGCCATAAATGTGGACAACGAGCAACCCTACAATGTGTATGGAGGATTACAAGATAATGGTGTTTGGAAAGGTGCTTTTGGTTCTCGTGAAGATAAAAGCTGGCATCAAAGCGGTCAATACCCTTGGAAATCAATTATGGGTGGTGACGGAATGCAAATTCAAATTGATAGTAGAGACCACAATGTGTTGTATACAGGTTACCAATTTGGAAACTATTATAGACTCAATCTAGAAACAAATGAGCAAACTTATATTCAGCCAAAACATGAACTTGGAGAAACACCTTATCGATTTAATTGGCAAACACCAATTTTACTCTCGTCTCACAATCAAGATATTTTGTATTTAGGTGGTAATAAGCTCATGCGCTCCATGAATCAAGGAACAGATTTCACAGCCATTTCTGGTGACCTAACCAATGGTGGTAAAAAAGGGAATGTTGCTTATGGCACATTGTCAACTATTAGCGAGTCTCCTTTCAAATTTGGATTGATTTACACAGGTAGTGATGATGGTCTCATTCATGTTACTAATGATGGTGGTGGAAATTGGATAAACATATCAAACACATTACCACAAAACCTTTGGGTAAGTCGTGTGATTGCATCGCAACATAAAAAAGAACGTGTATATGCGACTTTAAATGGTTACCGTTTTGATGATTTTAAAGTATACGCATACATGAGTGATGACTACGGAAAAACATGGAAAGATATTAGCTCTAACATTCCTACATCACCTGTTAATGTGATACGAGAAGATTCTGAAAATGAAAACATACTATACTTAGGAACAGATAATGGTGCTTATATTTCATTTAACAATGGAACAAATTGGGAAGCTTTCAGCAACGGATTACCAAATGTTGCAGTCCACGATATCGTGCTTCAACCAGAAGCGAAACATTTATTAATTGGAACACATGGTAGAAGCATTTACCAAACAGATATTACGCCAATTCAACAATTGAATAGCGACATGCAATCTAAAAACACCACACTTTTTAAAGTGAATGGCGCAAGATACTCTTCACGTTGGGGAAGCGCATGGAGTAAATGGTTTGATGCTTATGAACCAGAAATAGATGTGACGTTTTATTCTAATGTTTCCGAAGAAAAAACAATACAAGTCTATTCTGAAAAAGGAGCACTTCTAAATGAAATGAAAGTTAGTGCAGACAAAGGCTTTAACTACACAACTTATGATTTAACTATTACTGAAAAAGGTAGAAAAGCTCTTTTAAAAGAAGACACTAGTATTGACATTAGTAAAGCTAAAAACGGTAAATATTACATACCAAAAGGCAATTATTCCATTCAACTCGGTGGTGAAAAAACAATGTTTGATGTGAAATAATTCAATCTTTTAAGAGTAATATACAAAACTCTAAATCAATGAAAATCCTCAAACTAGTACCAATTATTGTTTTTGGACTTCTAATTTGTTGTGACGACAATCAAGATGACTCACCACAACCAAGCAGTCCTAATTTAATAATAAAATTAAAAT
>Ga0115008_10002130_pt1 | contig 16388 bp, 21 predicted proteins | sample FraStrMetagenome_FD_87164 | JGI IMG/M metagenome (GOLD analysis project Ga0115008, IMG submission 87164) | Marine eukaryotic phytoplankton communities from Arctic Ocean - Fram Strait ARC3M Metagenome | ecosystem: Environmental > Aquatic > Marine > Oceanic | place: Fram Strait | collected...
CCCCAAAACCCCAAAACCCCAGTGTGTAAAGTTGGGTTTTTACGCACTTAGTAATTATTGTGTCATAGTTATCACTTAAATATAATTAAAGATACTAGATATGGAGGAAAGGCGGGAAACTACTGCGTAGTAAAAACATTCTACCCTTCCCCTGCTTTTGATTCTAATTTTGATGGTGAGTTGTTCATCGGCCAGCTGCGTCGGCTTTACGCCGATGACGGGGTCTACCTCAGGCACATTTAGTGATGGATCGACTTACACGCTTGGGTAAAGTGCACTGTCGCAGACTTTTACTGATTTGGTGGATTCAAGTAATGTTTGTGTCAGCGGCTATGAGCTAGCCGACCTCTCGCCCTCCGGCATAATCACGCTTCCCTCTGCGACGGCACGCTCAATCCAACTCTACTCGACAGACACAAGTTTGTACTACACGAGTGGCAGCATAACTGGGAAAATCTACGCGCTGGACGCGGGTGGCACCCGCTTCAGTACAGCTGGCCAATTCATCACCTTTTCGATAGCCTTCACGGCCCCCTGCGACGCCTATACGCCGATTACGGGGGCTGGGTTTGCCTATACGGGCTCAACGTACACTATTGCCGATGCTGGTGGCGCAGTCACGCAAACCTTCACTGGGTTTAAGGCGATTGGCACCTGCCTCACAGGGTACGCAATTGATAGTGTTTCCCCCTCGATCTTGACATTGCCAAGCGCAACCAGCAACACTCTGTCGTTCTATTCAACTGATATTAGCCTTTACTATACCAGTGGCAGCGTCTCTGGGAATCTCTACGCGCTCAAGGCAGACGGATCGACCAAGTATACCACAGCGGGCTAGTTCGATTCATTTTCTCTGGCATATACCGCACCCTGTAATGCATTCACGCCGATGGTTGGTGTGACTGCGGGCACTTTCACTGGGTCGACGTATACTGTCGGTTAGAGCGCAATTCAGGTGACGTTCACCGATCTGGAAGCTACTTCCAGCGTCTGTGTCCACTCATACTCACTTGTCAGCGTCTCTCCGGCGGCCATGGTTACGCTACCCGTCACGACTTCGCGGAGTCTGACGATCTATTCGGTATCGACCAGTTTGTGGTACACCAGTGGTTCGGTAACTGGCACGATCTACGCGGTGAAGGCAGATGGATCCACTCTGTTTAACACTGCCGGACAATTCATCTCCTTTTCAATTGCGTACTTAGCTCCTTGCCCCTCCTTCACCCCCATGACAGGCTCGACTTCCGGTACTTTTACTGGCAACACCTACACACTGGGTCAAGCGGCGGAGGCGCTCACTTTCACAGACCTTGTTGCCACGTCCAGCACCTGCGTGCTCTCCTACAGCCTCGCAGACGTGACCCCAGCCATCGTCACTATGGCCGACACGTCTGCTCGCACGATCAGTCTGTCATCGACAGACGACTCGCTCTACTATGCGAGTGGGTCGGTCACGGGCAAAATCTACGCGAAGGACGTGGACGGGAACCTGTTCAACACGGCAGGCTAGTTTATCACCTTTTCCATCGCCTATACAGCCCCTTGCAACGCGTTTAACCCTATGACAGGCTCTGCAACAGGCACTTTCACCGGGGCTACATATACGATATCTAACGCAGCGTCAACCTAGACTTTCACAGACTTAGTTGCCTCTAGCGACTCATGCATCAGTGGATACGTGATGGCTGACTAGTCACCAGCCATAGTCACCATGCCAGTTTCAACGGACAGGACAATAAGCTTTTCCAGCACAAATATCGCCTACTACTACACCAGTGGCAGTGTGACTGGTAAGATCTACGCCGTCAAACTCGACGGCTCAACCAAGTTTGACACTGCCGGTCAGTTCATCACCTTTTCGATTGCGTATACGGCCCCTTGTGCCTCGTTTAACCCTATGACAGGCTCGGCAACGGGCACTTTCTCCGGGGCGACGTATACCATATCTAATGCAGCATCGACCTAGACTTTCACAGACCTAGTCGCCTCTAGTGACTAGTGCATCAGTGGATATGTGATGGCTGACTAATCACCGGCTATAGTTACGCTGCCGACATCAACGGATAGGACAATTAGCTTTTCCAGTACGAATATCGCTTACTACTACGTCAGTGGAAGTGTAACTGGTAAAATCTACGCTGTCCAAGTGGATGGGTCAACCAAGTTTGACACTGCAGGTCAGTTCATCACGTTTTCGATTGCGTATACGGCTCCGTGTGTCTCGTTCACTCCGATGGTCGGAGTTGTGGGAGGCACTTTTTCGGGCGCGACCTACACTTTGGGCCAAGCCGCGAGCACCCAGACATTCACCGACCTTGAAAGCACGACAAGCGTGTGCGTGACTGGGTACACCATGGCCAACCAGAGTCCGGCGATCGTGACGCTGCCCACCTCGACCAGTCGCACGATAAGCTTCTCATCGACCGACACGAGTCTCTACAAAACTAGTGGGACGGTCACAGGAAACATATATGCGTTGAAGGCGGACGGGAGTACTACGTATAGCACGGCAGGCCAGTTCATCACCTTTTCGATTGCGTATACGGCTCCGTGCGTCTCGTTCAATCCGATGGTGGGGTCAACGGCAGGCACGTGGACCGGCACTACCTATACGCTCGGACAGACGGCCGAGTCTCAGACCTTCACCGATCTTGAGCCCACATCTAACATATGCGTGTCAGGCTATGAGCTGGCCGACGTCTCAAATTCCATGGTGACCATGCCGAGTGCGACTACCCGATCTGTATAGTTTCTTGACAGCACTGTAACCCTCTACTACACAAATTCAGTCGTGACAGGAAAAATTTACGCGAAGACAGGGACAGTCCGCTATGATACTGCTGGTCAATTCATTACCTTCTCGTTGGCGTATATAGCTCCGTGTGCTAGTTTTACGCCAGCAGATGGCACGGGGTTCGCCTGGGCTTCCGGTTTGACGACATATACGTTGGCGGATGCTAGCGAATCGAAGAGCTTTACTGGGTTTAAGGCCGCTTCTGACTCCTGCATGAGTGGATACTCTATCGCGAGCGTATCCCCAGCCATGGTCACCTTGCCCTCCTCGACCACAGCCGCAGTCTCTATTTATTCGACTGACATAACATATTACTATGCGAACGGGGCTGTTACGGGTACCATTTACGCGTTGAAGTTGGACGGGGTCACAACTTTCAGCGCCTCTGGATAATTCTGGACCTTCAGTCTGAATTATAATGGACCGTGTACTACATATACGCCTGCGATCTCGTCTGGGTCCTTCTCCCATGCCTGGAAAAGCGGCACTCAGTACAAAATCACCTTAAGCGCTGAACTTAACACTTTTACCGGCTTTAATCCTGTGGGGACCTGTCTGGCTGGGTGGGTCCTCGAATCTTCTTTACCTGCAGGCCTCGTTACCCTGCCTGTTTCTACAACGAACGAGATCTCCTTTTATTCGGTGTCGGCAGCGTTGTCTGTGGCCAATGCCGACGCCACTGGAAAGATATACGCTTTGAAGGCGGATGGGACGTCCAAGTATACGACTACTGGCTAGTTTATAGACTTCACGATCGCCTACTTAGCCCTCTGCGACTCTTACGATCCGGTCTCTGACTCAAACTTCCCGTGGTCGGGCAATTAATATACGATCGCCTCCACCGCTATCTAGCAAACGTTCAGCGGTCTGAAAGACCCGGCCACTGACGCTTGCGTCTCAGGGTTCCAGCTGGCGAGTGCCAGTCCCGCCGACATCATCACGCTGGATTCAGCGACCTCGTACACAATAACGTGGAGTTCGACGAACGTGGCATATTATAATACGGCGGGCTCGGTCACCGGCATTATCTATGCGGTGGCTGCCGATGGCACTACTCTCTTCAACGCCGCCGGCCAGTATATCTCCTTCACCAGGCCCTATACCCCGCCCTGCATCTCCTTCAATCCGCTGTAGAGTAGTTTTGCTGTGAGCCAGGCCTCGACTTACGAGTTGGCGGCCACTGCACAAAGTGTGACTTTCAGTGGATTCTACCCCATCTCAAACCTGTGCGTCTCAGGTTACAAGCTCTCGAATCCCAGCATAGCCGGCATCCTTACCCTGCCCACGGCCACAGTCGCGTCGTTGACGCTTTCCAGTACTGACGTCTCTCTGTGTAACAATTACTGTGATCTGACGGGCGATATACATGCCTTGCATGCTGATGGGACAGGCACCTATACTACCGCCGGCTAATTTTATTCGTTCACTGTGAATATAAAAGCGCCTTGTAGTGCGGCGAACTGGGACCCGTATAAGGAAACGTAGGCGTGGACGGCGGCGGATGCATCTCCATATACGTTGCTGGATGCGGCGGAGCTCCACACTTTTGCCTACTTCTATGATATATCTGAACCGTGTATTGGAGGCTTTCAGCTCACTGAAACTGCCCCAATCAGCCTCTTGACCATTCCCAACGCCCTCTTGAATCAAGCCCAGTGGTCTGGCGGCGACGTCAACACTTACGTGACAAGCCTGCTAGCCACCGGAACTGTGCACGCACTTAAGCAGGACGGCACCACCCAGTATACGAATTCAATCATGGCGTACAGCGAAGCGTACGTCCACCCCTGCCAACTCGCCACCCAAACGTTCTCCTTCAACAATGACTTCGTCACTTGTGCCTCATCTGACGCTAATGCCTGCTATATCACACATGATCTGAGCGGTGCCGACACAGTCATCAATTTCGACACGAGCAAGATTACTGTAGTAAATTCTGACGTAAAATGCACGATACAGTTGCAGATTGGCCGTGTGCAGGATTCTCTGGTTGTGCCTGACACCAATATTTTCACATGGGATGCAGCCAACAACAGACTCACTGTGGGACTGTCTGGGAGTCTGACGGATGAGGCTAGATAGGCATGGATTGCTCAGACCATGAACTTCGACTATTGGACCCTTGGTAGTTCGAACGCAAACAACGGACAAGGAAATGCACTGTATATTATCGCTTCTTATACGAATATCCCATTGGATAACGCCCTGCGTAGAAATGGTGAGAAGCTGCTAGTCTTCCAGTATACGAACTCAGAGTGCTCGACAGTTGACTCGATCACGGGGCCGGCCGATCCCAACTTCGCCAACTATATATTTACCGATACATTGGTCTCCTATGATCTGGCATACTTTGTACCGAAGGCAGGAGCCACGGAAAAGAAAGGATGTCTAATTACCATTTCCTGTTCGGTTGCTACTCCAGGTGGCGTCGTAATCACCCAAAATCTGTGCACAACTACGGCTGCCACGGGTGTCGAGTCCCTTTGGGACTTCACGGGCAGTCTGACGACCCCCGCCGTTTACCTCAATCCCAAGTTCACGTTTCAGTCGCGCGATCAAGTCTCCTACACCACAGGTACTTACGTATTCACTATTACGGCCACGCTCACAGATAATAATTCTATTACTGGGGCGACTAGCTTTAATTGGATTCTATTCGATTAGTGCGGCAGCTATGGTTCGTCAACTCTCTAAATCGAGATGGCCAATTTAGGAACGCCTTTTACCACGTACTATAGCGCACCTTTTACGAGGGGGTTGGAAGATGCTACTCTTACCTGGGGCTGGGTGCCACCGTACGTGATAGCCGAGACGCTCGCGAATAAACTGACTGCCTACTCGACCATCAACCCTCCCTTCCAATACTGCGGCCCCTACACCTACGATGTCAAGATAGACGCGAGCACGGCCCTGCCCACCTCCGTCTTCAAATTCGAATACCTGACCGGTCAGACCTACTCTTAAGGACTGACTTTCATAAAGTCGACAGACTTGACACACACAGGCTCCTACATCGGCAAGCTGTACGTTTAGAGCTCTTCTTTTTCGAACCTGGTCTTTTTGAGCACCGAATCCATAACATTCGTCATCACAGACCCTTGCACCTATTCGACGTCTAATCCGCTGGTCGCCCAGACCTACACCATCTACGCGAGTGGGACGGCGACGTACACGTTTGCCCCCTTCGCCTTCACATCGAATATCGCCGCTTGTGAGACGTACCGGCAAGTATACACTTATACTACTTCCGATGGGGCTGTCGACAAGGTCATTACGGGCTTTGTTTCCGCAACGAGGACGTTCACTTTCAACTATTTACCGGAGATTTATAGCTTTGGACTGGATGCGGCAACGACGTCGAAAGCCTATACAATATCGGTGACGAACACCTATATAGGGCCTGCCCCGACCACTTACACCCAATCGTTTGACTTTACGCTCACGATTACATTCGATACGCGTTGTCTGACTAATCCGACCTTCACTTTTGCTTCTGACTTCGCCGCGTGCACGTCGGGAACTGGTTCGGAGTCAGACCCCTGCGTGCTCACGGCAGACCTGGGAACTGGGACGTCCCATGTCTTCGACGGGACCAAAGTGACGTCGACAGAGGCGGGGTGCCCGCCTATTCAACTGAACGGGGAGCGGCCGTAAACAGTGACCACACAAGACTACTTCCGCTGGACATAATCCACGACGACTTGGACAGTCAGTGAGAACGTTGGCCCCTACTGGCACCTCGTAAGACGCGTTGCCTCGGGCAGTATCTGGCACAAAGCTACAGATGGGTTGGCCGGTACGTCATAGTACGGCATCTATGATAGCAGTGCCACTTCGTCGAACACCTTTTCCACCTTGTTTGACACAGTCAAATATGACTACAATTAGTATAAGTTCGAGTCGGGGGATGGTACTCGCTGGTTGATTGCAACTAAAACCGAGGTTGACACCAAGGGAAATGATGCCTCTCAGACTTATAGAACCGCAACGGTTGAGTCTAGTTCTGCCAATGCAGCGCAACACACGGCTCAATGGTACCACCAATCGAGTGGCTCGGACGCAGCAGAACCCTGGATAGCCTTGGCCAGCAACGATGTTGTCTACGGAGAAGCGTCGTCGACTGCGGGCAACGTTGCTGATGTCGCCTCACTCAATGGCTTCAACGTTTATGTTGGCTATTAGGCCACAGGCACAGCTGCCTAGAATTAGCTCATCCTCTTTAATCCCGGCAATTATTAGTACTCCTATGTCATACCAGGTCACTATGTAATATTGACGACCGATACAACTAGCAGAGCCAAAGGTCAGTTCAAAATCCAGTGGAATTTCATTGATTCCCGCTGCAGAGATAATTCCTTGACGATCGCAGCGCCGACCACCAGCTACGACTTCTCCTACAACTTTGATAATTCAGTGGTTTCCAAGGTGGTCGCCGACTGGACGCTGTCAGTATCCTGGTGCCCGCACACTTTTACCTGTGCTGTGGTCAATCCAGGTACAACGTCGATGGACTTCTGCACGAATGTGATGGAAAATACGAGTGGCTGGTCCACTTACATTAATGGTAATCTATATGCAAGCAAATTCGACTTCCAATCACGCGACGTTCAAGCATACGCCATGGGCGCATACGCCCTCACGATCACAGGCTCAATAAACGAACAGGTAACAAAAACAGCGACCAAAGTGATAACGATTACGCTGATTGACCCGTGCCCCACGGATACTCTCACGGTCACAGAGACGACGATCACCCCGTTCTATACGTACTTCAATCCGGTGCCTGCAACAACGATAACTCGTAACGTGAACGACGCCTCTCAGTCACTGGCATACGTAGGAAATTACCAGACCGCCGCCCAGGCGACCTCTCGTGACACGGAAATTCCAACGCCAGTAGCCCACTGTGGCCCGTACGTCTACGCCATCACCAATACGGATGGCTCGGCGCTGAACGCCCTGTTTTCTTGGGACCCGCTGAGTGGGCTTTCCTTACTCTACAGCATAACCAATCCCAACCTATCCGGGACTTTTACTCTGAAACTGGATGTGACCAGTTCCATAGCCGGGTATTCGAATCTGGTTTACACGAAGAACCCTCTCCTCACGGTGACTATTGTCGACACGTGCACGTTGACGGCCGTCGTGCAACCTGATCTCACATTCGTTATTGGAAAGGACCTGGCGAGGACCTCCTATCTGACGCAATTCACTACTCCTTTTTCGGGGTGCGCCACCTACACCACCTACACGTTGACGTATTCGGATGCCAATGCGGCCAATGTGGTCACCTTTGACGCCTCGACCATGAAATTAGTGCTCGATTACACAGGCTCTGACCTCAGTGGTGACTTTGGCATAGACGTTGCCACGCCATCTAAGACTTATGTGCTGACCTTGACTGCCACGTATACCTACACGGGCATAGTGACAACGTTGACGGCCACCGATACTTTCAACCTGGTCCTCAACCACGCATGCATAGACCCCTCCTACAGTTGGATAAACGTGCCGGTCCTCGACGACCAGTATTACATGTTGTATCAGTCTGCTAGTTCGATCGACCTAAAGACCCATTTTGCCCACAGCCTGGGCTCTTTCTGCGGCGACGTCATCCTCACAGTCAAGGCGATCAGTCCGCTTCCCATTCCGCAGCGACTCAAAAATGCGGCGCTAGAGATTGGCGCTACTACGTATCCCATCACCAAGAACGACTTTATTTTGTCGGTTTATGCGTAGTTTGTCGACGATGCGTAGACTTACGTTCTTTCAATCGCGACATACCTAAAAGACTGGCCCACGATCGCATCTACCCGGCTAGCGTACCAAACGATCATCATCGAATGGGACCCGTGCCTCGGGGTGACCTGGACCCCTGTGCAATCACCCCTGCTGCTGGAAATGACGGGCTACGTCAATGGGCCAACCACCACGCAACCGATCCCCTACGTGCTTGACAGTGTGTGCGAGACAGCTGAGAATTACGGACTCAACTAAACGACACATACTGCTTGCTGCGGCTAGAGGAATCACACGCTAATTGATGAGTCTAAGTATAAGGATTTTCTGACGATGGAGGAGGCGGCTCAAACGCTCCATTTGACCATTGATGATGTCTCCGATATAGGTATCTACAACACAACGATTAAGATTTGCCTGGTTGACTATTGGCAAGTTGCTTGCTACGAGGCTCCTATGGGAGTGGTAGTAGAGCCGTGTGTGGTCACAGATATGCCTGTAGATGGCTCAGGTACCAATCAGATAAAGTACACGGTGTTTGAAGATACTGGAAGCAAATCAACCTTAATTTCATCCGTTTCCCAGTCTCCCGACTGCAAGTACGACATAATCTACGTGGCTAATGGGATGCCCAGCTGGGTGACATTCGACCCAGATACGAGGATCATGACCATGCCAGAGCAACTGAGCCTTGCAAATGTCGGGCTTTATATCTTCTCCATAGATGCATACGTGTCTAACGGAGACGGAAATTACTTCACCAAAAAAATATCTGCCCTAGTGGAAGTAGTCGAAGGCGTAACTGAAGTAGAAGCGACCTCGAACCTCATTGAGATAACCGATGCTGATGAGATGATCCACCGCGTGCACGCAGATCTATCGATGTCTCCCTTTGAGTGGCAGAGCAAATAAGTCTACGCTTACTAGCCCAATAAAGAGGAATTAAAAATAACGGAAACCTACGTCACCACGTACGTCTCTGTCCTCAAATCACTCACCCCGCCACTATCACAACTATAGAAAACGCCAGTAATGGATAAGTATGGGAATATATAAATAGAAGTGGCGTAGCTGCTCAATAAGTACCCGAACATATCTGGTAGTGAGGAGGTGAATGTGACGAGGGTGGATGTGGAGAAGATGGGGTAGGAGGTGGTGGAGATGAGGGGGAGGTTGTTGACGCATGAGGAGGTGAAGGTGGTGGAGGTGAGGCCGTTTGTTGAAATGCTAATCGATGCAAATGGAAATACCCCTCTCAACGACACAGCCTTCAACTACACCGTGAATCAACAGGGTGACCACAAAATCCTCTTCAAATTCATCTTCAAGTATCCAGATAGGCTCTCAATTTAGGAAGAACCTGAATATGCCTTGGTCAAGTTCTGGGGTGCTCCCCGCCTCCTTGACTCGAATGGACTGCCTATTTTCAAAGAGCCATTTGCCTTCAGGGTAAGAGTTCCTCTGTAGACGCCCACGAGTAAGCTGGCTTTGGTGACGGAGGCGACGGCCAAGGCTCTCGCTGGAGGGAGCATAGCCCTTATTTGGCTTCAGTTGATGTTGAGGTTCGTCGTGCAGGGATCGATGAATCAGATTCTGGGCACCATCACCTTCCTTCAACTGATTGTCTACCTACCGCTGGTTGATATCAAGTTTCCTCCGACTGCCCTGATCCTCTACGAGCAAATTCTAACCTTTGTGAGTTTTGACTTGCTACCGACCGACGAGTGGTTTCCCGTCTGGTTCGACATCAGAGACGCTGAAGCCCTCAGTAAGAATTTCGACGATTACAACTATGGACAGACCGTTTTTATCATGAATCTTGGGACGCTTTTTCTTGCCTTTCTCGTCATTTGCCTGTAAATTGTGGTGTGGACTTGCTCGCATTATATGCGGAGGGTCGGCCGAGATGGGAACTATGCTGAACAGTAGGAATGGTGCAGTAAAATTGGCGATTTCCTGTATCCTGATCTTTTCTGGTCAGCTCCCATTGACTACATGATATCAGCTTTTATCGAAGTCACCCTTGCTGTGATGATCAACATGAACGATATTCGCTACGATACATACGGAAACTACATCTCGCAAGTTTTCATGTGCCTGTTCCTACTGATTTTCATCGTCTATCCTTTCTGGGTATACTTTTTCCTGCGCTATAATTATGATAACTTGGAAGAAGACGAAATCAAGGAAAAGTATAGTTCACTTTACTGGAATGTTTAGACGTATAAGAATAGGAGGGCGATCTGGTATCCTGTGATCTTCCTAGCCCGACGCTTTGTCATAGCCGCAGTCGTCGTTGGGGGAATCGGCTATCCCGCTTTCCAAATAATGGTCCTTATTTACATGCAGATCCTAGTCATGTGCTTCAACCTAACTTAAAAGCCACTTCAGACCCCTTCCAAACGAAACGTGGATTTCTTCAATGAGTGCATTGTCATGCTCATTATTTACCACTTGATATGTTTTTCGGACTTTTTGACGAGGGCCGAGTCACGTACTAATATGGGGTACAGTGTGATTTTTTGGACGTTGGTGGTATTTGTGGTCAATTTTGTTCTCGTTTTCAACGTCATAATCCGCCAATCAATCAAATCCAGCAAACTCAAACTAGCCAAAATGCGCGAAGACCGCGACAAAAAAGCAATTCTCGACAGACGCAGGGCCGCCGCCACACTCCAAAGACAGCAAGAAATAGAGGAATTCCGGCAAGGAAATTTACTCGTACATGGCGTGAGTAAGGTCACTGAGTAACCAGAATTGGGTGAAGAGTGGTACGTCACTGTGTGGGAAAAGGTCTTCTGTAGGGGAAAGTGCTTAGCTGTGTATGGGTTTTGTAAGAAGAGTTGTGGGAGGGAGGAGGAAGGATACGACGTGAACGATTCTTCCCTCCACAACGCCATGACATCCCTCCAAAAATCCGACCTAGGCGAACTCCGAGACATAGAAAACCACCCCAATCAACCAGCACCCCTCCCCCAACTCGAAATCTAAGACTGGGAAATAGCATCGCTCCCCTGCCACCACCAATTCTACCTCCAAATTGGCGGGCGTCCCTGCCTCGCCCGTGTGAAGAAATGGGCGGAGATCTGGAGGAAAGAGAGAGTGGAGGAGAGGGATTATTCTGATGAGGAGGTGTTGAATGAGGATATGGGGTAGATTAGGGTGAGGAGGGAATAGGAGGAGAGGGTGAGGAGGGAGTAGTAGTGGTGGTGGAAAGTGTGGGTGGGGTGTGGGTGTGAGAGGTGTTTGGGGGTGATGAGAGCGATCTTGTGTAAGGTTTTCTGTTGCAGGTGCTGCCACAGCCAGAAACACGAGTAAAACGAAGAAATAGAAATGGATGATGAAAGTTATCAGGACCCTTCCAACTATGTAGTGGATTTGCTTGGACCAGATTTGCCAGAAGAATAAAGCAGGAAAGAGAAAGCAGCTGTCGAGTTAGAGCATTCGCAAATATCGACTGAGCAAATCGAAGAAGACGTCCAAAAGATGGAGCAGTAGGAGACAGATAATGAAGAATTACTGGCCCAGATGAGTAAACGAGATGCGCAGAAGATGGTGCAGCAAGTTTCAGCCGGCAGATAAGATTTGACCGAGACTTAGCAGGACAACATTGCTGTAGTTCTCGAACTCCTCTCGAAAAAAGGTATGGCGGACAAAGAGATAACTGAGGTTTTGATGAACGTTGCTTCGAAAGATGACAAAACCTGGTCTAAAGAACAGATGAATGATATCGTACAAGCAGTGAAATCATTACCCAAAAATGGCCAATGGAGTGAAGAGTAGAAGGAGGCGCTTGCTAAATAAGTCTCAGGTGAGATGAAACGGAAAGATAAATCTTAAAACAAAGGCAAGATCACGGTTGAGGACCAAAGGTCGCCTACAGAAAATGATGACTCAAGCTCATCCATTTCCAAAGAAAATGACTACAGTTATGTCTCACCTAAATAAAAAACTGCTTTTGGGGCGATTTAAGACGACATATCTTCGTAGCAAAAGAGAGATATTCTGGAAGTAATGAGTCTTAAGAGACCGGAGTCGTCCCCTACGAGAAACAAAGACGTGGCTGAAGTGCTTATGAACCTTTCAAAGAGGGACGCTCAAGCATGGTCACAGCAAGAAAAGTCCGATATTGCCGAAGTCATCGAAACCCTATCCAAAGCCGATTCCAAACCATGGACCAACAACAAAAAATCCTCCGTAGAAGAGGTGCTCTCTTCCCTAGCCAAAGAAGGCGGCTGCGCTGAAGCCCTGTCCACCCAACAGCGTAGGGATGTGGCAGAAATCATGTGCTGTATGCACGTCGATTTAGATGAGTTTAAGACGAGGGAGGTAGCTGAGGTGCTGGTAACGCTCTCTAAGAGGGAGGAGGAGGCGATGTCGGAGGGGTAGAAGGAAGGCATTGCAGAAATGCTCTCCGCCCTTGCCACCTCACACGAAAGACCGTGGTCCTCCCCTCAAAAACACCACATCCTCTCCATAATAACCACAGTCGACGAGTGTGACCTATCGATGCAGAAAAAGAGCGATTTAGCTGAATTACTATCCTCACTAACCAATGATGATGACGCAATCACACAATTAGCGATAGACCTATCAAAGAAAAGCGACACCCAATGGTCACAACAGCAAAAAGCTAACATAGCAGCAGTGATGACTAAAATGTCCAAAAATCAGCCTTGGTCACAGGAGAAAAAACATTCTGTGACAGAAGTACTCGCGTCTTTGAGTGAATCGGACATGTTGAATAACGAGTAGAAAAGGGATATAGGTGAGATGGTTGGGTAGTTTGGGGAGAGGAGGAGGGAGGAGGCGGCTCAGGTTTTGGTAGAGTTGGCGAAGAGGGATGGATAGTAGTGGTCTGGGTAGTAGAAAAACGATGTAGTGGATATACTGGAGGCTATTAGTAAGAAGGATGATGAGGGGTGGTCTGAAGAGAAGAAACGGGATATTGTGGAGGTGTTGGGGACGTTTACAAAGGAGGAGAGTAGGTAGTAGTTGGTGGGGTGGTAGATGGAAAATATTGAGGAGGTGATGGAAGGATTGAAGAATCTTTCGTCTGGCTCGTCATCTACTACCGAATAACGTAAACTCGACATATCCGAGGTGCTGAAAAACGTTGCAAAAAGAACGGAAGATTGGTCTCAAGAGTAGAAAAACGACATAGGAGCCGCAGTAACCAGCCTTTCAAACAAAAGTGGACAAGATCTCTGGTCCAAGCAGAAGAAGAAAGACATCGAAGAAATCCTGACTAGAACGCCCAACCCAGAAGTCGCAGAGATTCTCCTCGACACTTTTGAAGAATCGGCGTGGTCGAATACTCGCAAGCAGGCAGTCTGTGATGTTGTTACTCGTCACTATAATCAGCGAAGCAAGTCGGACATGGTAGAGGTGCTGAGCACGCTTTCAAGGAGAGATGCAGCCCTGTGGGCCGAGCAAAAGACGCAAGATGCAGCTGATATCCTCTCCTCTGTCAAACTCAACCAAGACATCGATGGACTACTAGCAGCAGACGACACCGAACCCTGGTCCACTGCTCAAATGACCACCGCACGGACATTACTTACCTCCCTCCAAAAGAACCACAAAATCGTCGAATAGGGGGAAGAAGTTAGGAGGATGCTTGACTCGTTTTATCAGAACAGCGGGAGGTCGAAATAATAGTAAGAAAAACGGGTAAAAGAGATATTGAAACAAGTCAAGAAGAAGCAGCAAGGTAATTATAATCAAGATAATAAAGTAGAATAAAGGGAGAGGGTCAGCTTTGTGACTTAGAGGTAGGAAATGCTGAAGGAATTCTAGGAAAAGGATAGGAAAAAACTTCATGTTAAAGGAAAAAAGAAGAAGAAACTTGCCAAGTTTTCAGATAAAGGGTCATCCTTGCATCTGGAGGACGAAATGAAATTTATTGCGGAGTAACAAAGAGAGACAGAATTAATAAATGATGCGGATGAAAACTTGTCACTTTTCTCAGAACAGGCGACGTAAAGGGTGTTGAGGTAAGAGGTTTTGACCTCTGAGACGAAATCACGCTCCAAGTCGGGGACCAGGACTACCAAACGAGCACCACCCGTGCGCTTGGGTGTCCGCCCCCCACCAACTGTCAGTGACCTCGTCCCCGACCCTGCCCCCTAACCTCAGGGTCAGGGCTTCTTCGCCTAACTGAAAAGCTTCCTTGGCCGACAGCCACCCCAACAGTCCTCAGACCCACGCCCCAGACGCTTCAGCTCAGAGGAGAACACTGATCGGGCCCTATAACGGTCTGATAAAAGTTCCGAATCCTTTCACGATAAGAGACGCCAGAGCCTATAAGAAACTATAAACAGTCGGAATAACAGGAATAGCAGTTAAGAGGAATCCCATTCTATGGACATCCGACCCACCCAACAGAGCTATTAGCCTCCTATCCGCGCACAGACGCAACTCTGTCACGTGCGGGAGAAAGACCTGTCTGAGAGGGAGCAGTTCCCCCAGACGACGGAGAAAAGGAAATCGACTGTTTTTTAGATGCTGAAGGAGTCCTTTGGGTAGAAGGGGGAGGTAGTTGGTGATACGCTGGTTGGGGGTAAGGGGAATGTTGTATCGAGCGCAGCTGGTAGATAATCGAACATGTCTAAAAGTGTGAAATCACAGTCGAAAGAAGAAATTGCGATTGAAAAAGTTTCGAAATGGATCGCGTAGAGAGAACAGCCGACACCCCAACAAGCCATCGAGAACCTCTCCCACTGGCTCAGCGAGCGGGACATAACGTAAGAAGATAGGGCGGGCAGTGGGCCGTCTACCGTGCCAACCATAGAGTGGAAGTAAAACGAGGTTTTATCATCGATAAAACTTTGGCTGGCAAAAACATAAACTTTCTCCTCGCAAGAGTCAAAAAGGACTGCGGTGCTAAATGCGGTCACTATGCTGCTACAAGAAAGTGAATAAGGTGAGTCTTTATAGAAAAAAACTGCAACAATGGCAGCGGCTATGTGCGAGTGGCTTGAAGAAGCCTAACATACTGAACAATAAAGCTTGATCCGTGATAACGTCATGAAGGCCATTGAACAGTGGAAAAAAGAGATTTCGAATCCATCTATATTGCTGCTTGCAAACATCGAAGCTTCCCGTAGTCAGACCCAGTAAGATGAATTCAACAGTTAGTAGAGCTAACCACTGGAACTCAGAAATAAGGAACCAAAGGAGAATAGTTTGGATGAATATATTCCAGTAATACCTTTTGCAAAAAACAAGAAAGCTAAGAGCAATAAGTCAACGTCGATACGGGCGAACTCAGAAGAAAAACATATTATTTATGAGGACAAAAGTGGATAATAAAGTCTTTTCTCAACAGAGGCCAAAAATAATAGGCTTGAGGCACCTGCCAACACCGAAATCAACCTATCAACACCTAAAGAGAAGAGCTCCTACTTAGGAACTTAGCAAAGTTGGGAAAGTGCCGATAAACAACCAACTGTAATTGTGCGCGATGTTATTCTCGCTACAATCAGTGAGATGAGCAAAGAAATGGACACCGGTCACAATAGTTTCTATTCTGACCCGTATAGGCATAAAGACGATTCTGAAATGGAAATAAATGGAGAAAAAGAATTGCAAATGATCAAAAGAAAAGGTCAAAAGAAAGAGGTCAAGATTTAGTGGTAAAGACCGTCTAAGGAGGAGCGAATTAAAATGGGAACCTTCGATAATATTATGAAGAAGTAAGTGAAGAAAGAAAAAATAGAGTCGTGAAAAGTAAAATTCATTCAGACCAATTAGAAAACATCAGGCAAAAGAATTTGGTAGATATAGTTACACTTTTTTCTTCTTTCATTTCAATTTACATAAATGCAACTCAAGGGGTTTTGGGGTTTTGGGG
>Ga0115008_10002136_pt1 | contig 16362 bp, 12 predicted proteins | sample FraStrMetagenome_FD_87164 | JGI IMG/M metagenome (GOLD analysis project Ga0115008, IMG submission 87164) | Marine eukaryotic phytoplankton communities from Arctic Ocean - Fram Strait ARC3M Metagenome | ecosystem: Environmental > Aquatic > Marine > Oceanic | place: Fram Strait | collected...
CAGGCAGGAAACGCGGCGAAGATGATGAGGGAAATACATTCAAAGCAAGTCAAGTGTTTAGTTCAGAAGAGTATCCATCATTATTTTTGAATAAGAATAACATAAGCATTATAATAAGTACTTTCAGGGAAATTCGTTCGTAGAAAGAAGCGAACTTTGAAGTTCGGACGCTGAGATCTGAATCTCCCCACGTCAATGAATCCTTTTGCCTTAAAACTGAGGTGCAAAGTGGGGGATTCATTACGCAGCGTACACTGTATTAAGAATATAATCAAGATTTTTTAAAAATAATACCGGTAGTGAGATATTCATAAAAATAAGTTACGGCAGTTGTGCGCCTAACGGGAATCGAACCCATGGCAAATGCTTGGAAGGCATTTATGTTACCACTACACCATAGGCGCTTCTTCTTAGTTTGCTGACACTAGCACTATATCAGTTTAGAACTGGTGAGAGTCAATAAGTTTTTAGGAAAACGAAAGATTTATTATGATATCCCAAAAAAGACATACTTCGAAGTAATTGGTTTGAATTTTACTTTTTAAATTAAGGTCAAATATTCTAATCAGCCGGGTCCGTTACCTTACTTCGTCGGTCTCTCATCCTTGACTTCAATATGTCATCTTGCTCTGCAGTGACACGATCGTATTGATCGTGAATAAGTCCCTCAGAAATGATATCGTTCAAGAGGGAGCTACCTCCACCAGTAGGACTACCAGCCCCCCAATTCACGCGCTCACCTTTCGCCTGAAACCTCATTCCTCGTTTGGCCCATTCATCCTCTACAACTGCAGCGACGCTTTGTTTTCGAGGAGCCAATTCAGAATTGGACGTTATTGGAGAAGTCGTCAGATTGTCATATTTGTGAGCCTTCGCTTTCAGTTTTGTTTCGTTCACCAGTCTCTCTGATTTTGGAGACAAACCGGTTTGGGTCATCCTCGGATTGGCGTCCTCAAATCCGCGCAAGCCAGAGGTTGCAGCGATAGCAAGTTCAGCCTTTACCGCATCCAGCTCTCTGAGACCCGACCTCAATTCTTTGAGGCCAGCTTTAATCTCTGATGCTCCACTTGCATATTGCTCTCCTCTAGCCCTTGCCCCTTGTAAGAAGCCTACAACGCGTCCAACCTTGTCTCCTAAAAAGAACGACGCACGAGGGAGATCCTTACGACCGATTAGTACCATGCCAATTCCGGCAACGAGCAGAATCTCGCCACCCGAAATGTCTAACATGATATCAATGTCAATGACTCACTAAAATATGTGACGAAAAGTTAGTAATGGCCAATAGGTAACCTTCAAAATGAATAAGAGTAAGGCATGAAATCAGACCGCCTAGTAGGATTTTTCGACATGTTTTCTTTCAGAAAGACTAATCGAAATTTCTAAATCATCATATTTCGGATTGGTACGCGAGGCAGAGATTATGCAAGAAATAGAGCTACTATTTAATAACTCTTGTATCTATGTATCCCCACCCACAAGAATTACATCCATTTTCAACTTACTTCGAGCTGCGACTGTCTGTTCAGATGTAATCGGCGACTTTTCCACTCTCAAACAACTAACGACTATGATTTCTCCTAACGTGTAATACGCAAACGGTGCTTTACTCCTGATGTACGAAGTGAACTCCTGATTCACTTCTTAGATAGAAACGATTGCCGTCGCCCCGTTCTAATTTTTTGTGGCTAACGCTATCGCTATCGGTATACGGTAATTGAAAAAATACCGGGTGGTGGATTGCAGACATTCTGGATGCCAAGTGCGAATTTTGGCTCGTGATAAAATCGGCAAGCAGCTCATAGATCATAGCTCCTAAAAATTGAAAAATATCAACATGTAAACACCTTTTGAACATGTTCGAACCATTTGTAATCGCACCTTGAGAGAAAAAGGGCAATGAAATAATCAACCAGAATTTTAACCATATGTAGTTTGATTGTGTAGAGTATTTGCAACGATCACTAGCAGTATAATTGTTCTCGCTCTGACTGAAGACCATGAGTAAAAGCAGTGATATCACCGACAACAATTCCAATTCCATTCAAGTCAGCGCTAAGTTATGTGACACATCGCGTTTCAATCAGTTTATTCGTCTTCCACTTCATGTGGCAATTTCTCTACGTGAACGGGCACTAACTTCATATTTAACTTCGTCGAAGGTAGAAGGCTCCTCCTATGAAAAAGACGACCACAAATGGAATATCACACAGGAAGTTGGCGATGAGACGAGTAAACCTTCGTTTTTGCCATTGGAAATTAGCTACAATGGAACGAAGTTCTATGGATCCTATAATGGTGGTTATGTAGTTAACGGTATAACTGAATTGCCCAAGTTCTTTTCCGACAGTTTTGGTAGAGATGTTATGTTTCCGGTAGATGGTGCTTTCAATATTCACGTCCAAGCTCTCTCCACTATTTCCAATGCTCAACGGGTGGAGTTTGTGCCTGTTAACGTTCAAGATTGGGAGTTGTTGGAGATGCATTCAGAGGAACTAGAGAATGAACTTTTGTTAAAGCAAGTAAGCATCGTGTATCACGATCAGATACTGCCGGTTTCCATTCCTCACGATCCCGAGTCTACGTCTTCGTTATTTATGACGGCATCTGTGAAAGTTATTATACACAGCTTGTTTGACGAATCCGAAAGCCCGTGTGCTCGTCTTGTGCAGAGCACAGAAGTGTGCATAAAGCCAATAAAGCGTGGTACAAATAGTGGCTTTAGTTATGGAAAAAGTTCACCTTTACGTTTGCTACCTACACTTGATGATATTCCAACAACTGCGCTAGATTTGTGTAGGGAAGGATTAGAAGTTTTGGGCTGTTTTTATGAGAAGACATTTTCATGCAATGAGCCAATATTTCACTATCACCAGCCCCCAAGCGTTCCCGAATTTTCTGTAATAGTTCATCCTGAAACGCTGAAAGAACGCGTTCCTGGATATAATGACTTGCTCAAATCGGAGGCAGACAATTTTCTTGACGTTTTTGTATACAAAGACAATTTCGATAGTGTTTCAAAGGACACTAGTAGTTCGCGCGAAATACAATCGAACGCTAAGGAGATAACAGAACAAAATGTTGTTGTTGCTCGTCTGCAATGCTCCACAAGTATACCACGAGATCATGCAGCGCTTCATATTGGAATACAATTGCAGCTGAATATTCGTCCTCTACTACATTATATTTCGATTGAAGTCTATGCGAAGAATGCCAGTCGCCATGTAAATCAAGCATTTGCCAAACATACAGATACAAAATTTATCTTTCAGCCATTAATTGTATACGAAAGGCCTATTTCAGATGAAATGGAACAATGGATCAGTTGCCCTCAGCACTGCAAAGATATTGTAATACCATATTTTGACGAACGCCGTCAAGCAAGATTAAATTTGGTTGAAAAAATTTCAAGCGAACCACGAAAGGTTAGTTAGATGAAATCCAGTTTGATGCAATATCACGAGCACTAAAGTTTTATCTCTGGCAGCTATTCGTGTCATTTTTGAACTCTCTTCCGTCAGCTGACGCCCCTCTTTCGTTACCTCTCATTTTTACTGCGAAGTCGGACGATTTTGGTTTAGATGGGACGTTATGGTGGTTATCAGTTGACGAATCGAACGAGAGTGACACGTCTCATTTTCAAGTAAATGAAATACGTCAATTAATACAAAAGTATGCTAAAAGTTTTCATCATTGCAGGTTCTTACCGCAGACGCACCTTTTTGTGCGAAGGCGATATTTCAGGATGTCTTCTATTAATTCGATAACAGGAAATGAAAACGATGTTGGCGTCGCACTGCATTTTCTGAGTCAAAATATTTTGACGACCTCAACAACGTCAAAAGTTTCCTCAGGAGTCATCATCGCTGGGAAAAGTGGACTCGGGAAAACCCACCTTGCGCTTACGCTGTCTGCTGTAACTCGAATATACTTCCAAACTGCTACGGTTTATATGGATTGCCGCCAACTTCAAACATCAAGTACATCAGTCAATGCCATTCTAGATGCTCTGACGGATGCATTCGTCCTCTCAGTTCAATATTCCCCGTCTGTTCTGATTTTAGATGATTTGGATTGTATAGCTCCAGAAATACCTAACGATGAAGAGTCGATGAAGACTATATTTCACCAGTCAAAACTTATTTCGGATCACATTCGCTTTCTGAATTCAGAATGCTCTTCTTTGGCGACGAAACGGAAAGTTACTCTTCTTTGTACCTCGTTGGAGAGATTTTCTATTAATAAATTTATCCGTTGTCCTGGTATTCTAGATACTGGGATCACTTTGAGACCCCCCGTAGGTCAAAAGAAAGAAGCCATCTTTGAAGCAATTATAAGTTCATTTGGAGTATACAAAGCTGGGGATTGTCATGGTTTTATTACCAAACTTTTTAAAGAATCCAACGTAAGATTGTTTTGTCAATTTTTCACTCATTTGTATTTGCATCTCTCATTATTGCTAAAAACGTATATCACAGAATATATACCCTAAAGATATACGAAATATAGTAGAAATTGCCACAAAGAGATCCCGTCTTCAGTCTTTAAGAAAAAATTATCGTGATAGGATATCATCACCAGTTGTATCAATTTTGTCAGTTTCTTCATCTGCAATTATAACAAGTGAAGATGTTCGCATTGCTTTACAGGGGTACCTACATGCGAATAGTGGTTTATCTCCGCCGAAGTCTCTTATTTCGTGGGAAGATGTTGGAGGTCTAAATGTTGCAAAGCAGGATCTCTTCGATACCGTTGTAAGACCAATGCGGTTTCGGAATATATACTCGAAGGCCCCTATAAGATTACCCAAAGGTATTCTTTTATTTGGACCAAGGTATCGATCTAAACAGAAAGCATGTGCATTTTCACTTTTCGTTACTTAAAATTTATAATTTGTCACAGTGGGTGTGGTAAAACACACTTGGTATCCGCGCTTGCAAACGAAGCAGCGCTTAATTTAGTTGTATGCAAGGGACCGGAGTTGTTGGATAAATATATTGGGTCATCCGAAGCCGCTGTACGAGATATCTTTGGACGAGCAAATGATGTCGCCCCTTCTCTATTGTTTTTCGACGAATTTGAGTCTTTGGCACCTAAGCGAGGCACAGATAACACAGGGGTTACAGACAGAGTCGTAAACCAGTTGTTAACTTTTCTAGATGGTGTAGAATCAATGTTAGACGACGTCTTTGTGGTCGCAGCATCGACAAGACCTGAACTAATCGACGCAGCATTGTTACGACCTGGACGTCTCGACAAGCACATTTATGTGGGGTTGCCTGAATCTTTAAAGGAGATTCGAGAAATTATCAAAATACATTGCGACGGGAGGCCGCTCACTGAGAATGCAAAGGATGCAATTAATGATGATCGAATTTTTAAAAATGTCATTTCACCCCTTAATTATTCAGGATCTGATTTGAAGGCCGTTGTTGATACAGCACATCTGGAAGCCATTCATAAACACATTGAAATGAAAGAAGCGGTTAGCAAATGTAAAAATGTTTCTGGTGGTGTAATGATTACGTTGGAAAATCTTCAAAATGCCTTTATCGCCGTGAAACCATCCATTTCTAAGTTCGGGCAGGATGCATGTAATCACGTCTATACAAAGTTTCGTGCGGGTCGACAAACACACGAAGGTAGTGACGACGCTGGCGGTCCAGCGAGTTCCCTCCGATACGGCTCCAGGGTTACACTACGATGAAAACATTGGTAATTTCATTGTGAGAAGAAATTTTTCTGGTTCAGCCCAAACATAATGTGATGTTATGATCAGTTGACTTTTCATGAATTTAAAGTTCCCCTAATACATTCCGTCTACCAAGTTAAAGAACTAATCTCTATCTTCGAAAGTTCCTCTGACAAGTAGATTCTGGAACAATTTCCGTGCTCTGAGTATCAGAATTTTGTGAACACAACTCCGACGAATGTTTAAGGGAAACTTTAATTCACAAATCTAATTTCAGAAAGTCTAAGAGCGCGAGGGTTGTAACAACTTTCAAATTTGGGAACATTCTAGAACTCTTTCGTGGTAGACCGCAAGATTATGATATAACATAAAGTTCTTATCTGGATGATGAAACTGAAAATAAAATCCTAATCACAATTATTTGCTTAGATTCATATTCTACTTTAATAATGTCCCATCAACATAGGTTCATTATATTCTCCACCAGCATCGGGGTTCATATTATTGCCAGCTTCTTGTATTTGAGCATTATGCAATGCCATCCTCAACGGTTCAATTGCCTTCAAAACTTTGGGAAGAATAGATTGAATAGTTCCTACGTTCATACGGCTTCCGCCAACAAAGGTGAGGACCAAAGGAGCGACATTTACATGTTGCAAGGTCAATTCACAATAAAATGCTGTCGTGGTTTTAATCTCTCCTCCAATAATCGGTCTCAACTGATTGCTAGATATCGCGACAAACGTGGTCATGATGCTTTCTAAATTTCGTATAATCGCCTCCGACAGTCCATTTTCACTTTGAACCATTTTGTTAGGAGAACCAAAAGATCTTGTCAACGGCACCCCATCGGACGTACAAACTAACAAACATTTAACTCGTTGTTCCTCCAGTCGGGTAGCTGTGGCTTCATTATTATTTTTCAATGGACCATTGTAAGGAGCATTTAACCGATCTACGAGGCTATTAAGAGCCTCTTGTGCCGACGAATGAAGAAGATGCTGCATGGATAATCGTATGGTATATTTATTTATCTCCAAAGTTCAGGCAGTTGCAGCGTACAATTGGCGGCAGTTTGTTGTTAAAGAAGAATAAAAAGCCACATGTAGAGATTATGCTGTATGGCAACACAGACTCTCTCTCTGATCTCGGACAATTTCGAGTTTTAGTTGGAGAGGTCAAGTCAAGTTTGACAGGCAATTTTTCGAACTAACCCTAACCCTACCAATCCACATCAAGGTACAAAAAATGTATTACCGGTACATATATTTTTTTAAACTGTATGCTTTTATTTTATTTTATTTTATTTTATTTTTCGAGGGGTCACTTCTCCTGTTTCTCATGAAATGTCGATTCCCAATTTTCTTATGATCCGTTCTCCGTTCTCCGTTCTTCTCCATGATCACCCAACTTGACTGCCAAGAATAGTGCCAGTATGATATACATTTACAACACAAATTTTTCAATAGAGAGAGAGAGAGTGCAAAATTCGACAGGATTTCACAATCCGAATATTATCTTCCTTATTTTTAAATTTTTCAGGAAAAAGATGGGGGCCCTACTTGCAATTTGTACTGGACAAAAGGAAGAGAAGGGAAAGGATCAGGCTAACTCTGTTTTTTCGTCATATGAAAATGGTTCCGTTTCGCTTTATCGTTATGGCGATAATGAACAGCAAAATGGAGGTCGAAGGATGATGATGATGGGTGACGGAATGATAGGTGATTCGATAGAAAACGACGACATGTATGAAGATGAACACGGCTACGTTGATGTTCATCGGTATAATGACGAGGAAGAAGACGAAATAGAACGTCGTCAGTTGGAGGAACAGACGCGATTGGAGGCACTTGTCGTAGATGCGAGTCGATCTATGATCGTTGTGCAGTCAAGAACAGGATTTGGGCTAGGAAATCCAGCAGGTGTTGGTGGAATGATGAGTGGAGGTTATGATGATGGTGCCCAACAGTCAAATTATATTGCCGCAGTTACTAACGAGTTTATTCAAAGTCGATTGCTAAGTGACGTTAGGTTGGACCCTCCAATAATTTGTTCCTATGCCAAGGCAGTTACTAATGGTACAACGAGACAACATGACGATGCAAAGATTTTTAGTCCATATTCTGCTGGTGGGAAAGGGATGTTTGAGGGCGCAATACCACAAACCTCATTATCGCCGCAGTCTGTGATGGACGTTTTGTCGAAAGATCAATGGGAATATATTGACTTGTCTAGCCTTGAAAACAGTAGTAAAGAAACAACAGCTAGGAATCAACGGCAGTTAAGCAGATCCAAGTACTCGTCAAATGATTTGTATTTCGATGAATGTGCCGAATCGTTTTTGTCAAGTGTGCTACCATATTCGTTGTTCAAAGGTTCTAAACCTATTGTGGAAAACTTATGAATGCTACAATATATATATATATATATTAATATTTAGATATGTGAGAGTTAATGTGATGCCTTTATGAGTAATTTAGTACTTGAATTATTTACAATTTGTGTTTCTGACGTTGAGACTGAACATACGGATATCTGGCAGTAATTATGAATGATAGGGATATATGATATAGGATGATCTGGACCGAAGCGTGTCATCACTTAACTTCTTTGCAAATAGATTCGATCCAGTTGAATTATCTCACATATAGTCCGTACAACAAAACAACGTAAATAGTGGAAAACGTCGGTGACCCAACCAATACGAACCAATAACCTCGTCAAAATTTAAATAAAAACATCAGGGTGATCGAAGTCTGTTCTTACTACTAGTTTGGAGACACCCACTTTCGATTAAATAATTAAGCTATCAAAGTAACCTTCTATCGCAGAAACTGATTTAAGCACTACGCGTAGTCTCGTTACCGATACATCAAACTGACATGACTCCACATTTAGATTATTATACTTCTCTCATTCTAAACTAAGTGACAAATTTGTGAAGGAGAAATTCGCTGCCACACGATTCCGTGAGAGTGCGATGCATTGTTTTACTTTTTGGTGCTTTTAACGCAAAATTTCGAAAAAAATCAAAAGTAAGCTGTTTTTGTTTAAATTATGACAGCACCAGCTGCAGGATGATCATCACTAACAGATACACTTTCTTGCAATAGGTGTGTATCATCGGGCTCGCCTTCTTGCAATGGTGGTGATATTTCTTCAAAAGCATTTTCGCTCACGAAATATTGTTGAAAGTCGGCCTCGTCTTTAACTGTGATCGTCTGAAAGGCGTCAAATGCTTTATTCATTTCCGAATCAATCTCAGACGAAGCTTCTTGAAACATTAAGTGATAAGGAAAGTGAAAAAACGAAGAGGGAAAAAGTCAATGCGCTTACCGTCAAGAGGATGCGAACCATCCTGAAATCCACTGAATGCTGTAGATTGAAAATCGCTTTCAAATCCAAAATCATCTTTAAAGTTGGCATCAAAATTTGATTCGATGCTATCGTCTTTCTTCTTCATCTCTGCAAGCTTCTTTTTCCGTCGTCTTGCTGCAGCACTATTGGGATCCAAAATTTTGACCTTCTCATTAAAAAGAATGTAAGAAAACAAGTTTAAGCATACTATACGACAAGAGCTTGTGAGATTCTGGTTACCTTTGATGAAATGTTAGGGCGAGAGTCTGTCTCATAATTTGGAACCACACCCTGTCCGTCAGTTCTGAATGCTCCACCTCGGGCATCAATTTTGGGTGCAGTATCTTTTAGTCTCGATTTCGTTATTTCTTCTTTACGAGGAGGTAATGGAAATTTTGAGTACAGGGCTGATAGACAACAAATCACCTCTGGCATATCCGCACGGTAGTCTGCGTCAAGCGTTAGCATTCGATCAATTAGCTCAACAAATTCGTCACCGTATTGATTGTCCTCGGGAATTTTATATTTTCCTGCTATTATAGCAAGATTCGATTTGTCATCAAAGCAGTCTTTGCAAAAGGCAAGAGAATACAAGCAACATCCTAGTGACCAAACATCAGTCTTCTCCGTTAGAGTGTCCTTCATATACAGATCGACCATTTCTGGGGCGCGGTAAAGTTTCGACGTTGTGGTTTCAATAATTTCCGACGCTGCGGTCCTATCCTTTGGTGTGGATACATCTATGTGACCAATCGTTGCAGACCCAAAATCACACAACTTATATGTTGTTATCTTAGCTTTACTGCCAGCTGCCTGAGTATGATGGACCAAGAAGTTCTCTAATTTCAAATCACGATGAACTATAGGTGGCTTTTGCGCATGAAGATAGGTTACAGCGTTCGCAATTTGTCCAAAAACAATTATCAGCTGCTGCCAATGGAACCGCTGTTTCGCCTGGCCCAAACGATGCACGACATCCAATGCCGTGCCTCCATTACAATAATCCATTGCAAGTACGTGTAGTGGAACTGTTTTACTACTGGTTGTGCTACCAATAGTGCTAGCTCCCTTAAGAGTTGATGAATGGTTGAGCAAATACTGAACATCTACAACCTGAACTATATTCGGATGATTCAACCTTCTCAAGAGAGCTACTTCCTTTGCCGTCGTATCCCGCATCTCTCGCGATCGTACTGCTGTAACTTTGAGAGCAACCTCCTCATAATACGCTTCATTCTCATTATTACTCCCTCGAATACTCCTCGTTGACGACGCAGCAATGCTGGAGCCTGAAATCGTACTGTTCGCAACGGAAGCATCGCTCGACGTCAGCCCTGCTGCAGGGTTATAATATTCCGCCAGAAAAACGTACGAGAAACCTCCCTCACCGAGCTGTTTGGTGACAGTAGCCGATAAGCCACCGACGGATTTTAGGGCAACACGTTCACCGATTTGTAAAGGCATGGTGGTTTATAATATTATTAAAAGTCGAGTTTGCCAAATCTGATAGGTGTTCTTGTGAAAAAGGAGATGGCATTGTTGTGTCTACATGTATTAATAAAATACCTTGTTGACTATAATTGATAATGTGTTGAAATTTCTTTTCAGCTAAAACAGATTTAAGATTTTTAGTCCAGTCTTGTAACTTGAAAGTTTTTTATTTTTTCATATCTGTCAGGCTGTCTACATGTATACATTTGACACTCAAACACAAAACATCAACGTCGTTTTCATCCAATTGATGGGTTCTTCTTCGACGAAAGAAGAATAGACAACAAAAAAGCTTTTTGATAAATTTTACATAATTTTTGAAGTCATGGAATATACAGTATTGGCGCTGTGAATATCAGTTTATTCTATATTTTCATGTATGTCCGCACTACAAACTTTAGGAGGATATTTACATATGAGACAAAGATACATATCAAAACAAAGTACATGTACTCATGAGAAATGTTATGCATAAGCAAGACGACAGTGTGCGCCACGGTAAATAGAATAACATCAATAAATGAGTTGAAGGTTTATTTACACCTTTGCGGGGATTAATTTATAAGCTCTTCGGTTGGTCGTTTAATATGGTATTGGTAAGGGCAAAGTTACCGAACATTGCGGCAAAAGTCATCTCCAGATTATTGGAATTCATAGTGGCATGTCATTGTCAACCTTTTGCGTCCAATAAGTTGCACAAACTAAACCGACGGACAGCGTGTTTGAGTTACTATTGTAGCTATCCGACATTCACCTCTGCAAGCGACGTCAATTCATAATTGCCACATTGTAATACAGTACAACTCATAATTTAACATGTTCACTCGTTATTTCAATTCCGCTTTTGATTCATTATGTTATATTTATGAGCACAATTATAGCCATGCTTTCTATTTTCTATTTGGTCTGGAGACTCAACAAATCTTTCCACATCTACAGAAAACAGAAAGTGGAATGCTCGAGATTGGAAATTTAACGGTATGCAATTCTTTTTTGTCTCTGGATACCAGTAATCTTTTATCGTTAAAATTGTATAAAAAGCTAAAATTTAAGTATTAAAAATAGATTCCTTTCATTGGTGACACCCTATGAACATCTGAAAAATTCATTCGGGTTTAAAATTACGTAACCCTATGATGACAGTAGATTGAGGAATTTCTCAACGCCTGACAAAGGAACTTATGAACATCTACTTATTCCTCCTATTTAAAATTCAATTTTTCACTTGGATCCCGGGCTCCCAACGAATTAACTCATCACTCCAAAGTAAATACCCACTGATACACAAGTTATCATTCTCACATCCATTACCATCACGCTCGCGTTCGCCATCGCCAACCCAATACAACTACTCCACAACTCACACAATTCTTTCTCTCTTCCACGATGAATGGTCCTGATAAGGGTGCCCACGATAGTGCCAGCGATCATCGAAACCGACCCGGATCAGCGATATTTCAAGCCCTTTTCGGCAGCTGTACAGGGACCAACTATCGCAGTTACAACTGTGACTATGGTTGTACCGGCGCCAAGGCGGGGCGCAATCCGTATGAACAAGCAGAACATGTAGAATTGCGTTCAAAGGCCAACAACGGTCTCGTTGGATCTTATATTAACGTTCCAATGGCCATGGATAAACAGCAGGTTGATCATTCTAATTCAAATGCTAGTTTCTTAAGTCACCCTGAAGATTTGACTATGAGTACGGCCAATTCGAGTTTCAATACGGGGATAACTAGCAACCAATCAAGAATTGTAACTCCGGAGGAAACAGATCAGCGCCGAATTGCGATTAGTGCTGATGATAGACGGGCTGCTCGTGCGGAATTTGTAAATCGTTATCGTCGTTTTCAGTACACTGAACGACACATGGATCGCAGTCAAGGGAATAGCGATCAGGTCGAGGCATACAATCATCAGCATATTGAACCATGTGAGACGATGAATACGCTTGGAACAGTTTATAGCAGTGAATTCGCCAGTGCTTGGAATCCACCGGACGATGTTTTGCTGCAGCAAAAAAAAGTTGGTCAACAATTGTTTCCTCGTGTCATTAGCAGAGACGAGTCATCTTTCATGAACTCGATAGATCTCAGACGAATTCCAGGGGGGAGTGCAGACAGCGAAGGTTGGGGGATGGGTTTAAGCCTTAACGATAACCGCGACTACCAGGGTTGCATCATGGAAGAAAACGAGTCAGAGTTTGGTGAAATATAACTTAAAATTATGTATCACAGTACTGCTAAGAGTTCCCTGAGTTTACATGAAAATATCGTTAGTGAACTTAACAGTCTGAAAATATCGTAAATTCACGGTCAATTGGAACTTCGTTAGAGTTGAATATTCGACAAAATGTCCGCATTTTAGTTTTGAGTATTTTTAATGTAATAGCATAGCCTTTGTCATCATACTTTGATCCCAACTAACTTCTCACTAACTGACCAAAGCTTCATACCCTTCTCTCTACCCCTTGCTTCTTTACTTACTTCAGTATCATGAAATTGTAATCCAAATGCATCATCACCGAACTTGCTACTGCCTGGTGCAGAAGTGAAATATCCACCATTACGTGGCAATTCATTGCTGATTGCCATGTATTCTAAGCAACCTCCACCAAAATGCGTTGTTTCTCCAACTTTCAGTAAATCGGTAGCAGCGAAGTCAAATATCTTTGTAAAAACTTTATTTTGCTCCCGGAACAAACCAGTCCCGACAATTAATCCAGGGTTGAAACAATATGCGCGTATCTTTGATCCCTTCTCGTCAAGACGTCTTTCCAGTTCTCTTGTAAAAAACACGTTACACAGTTTCGAGTCCTTATAAGCTTTGTCAGGATCAAATGCTTTCCCATCAACCATTTCAAAATTTGGACCACCCTCTAATCCAGAAAGGTCGCCAAGAGTTGCTAATGAGCCTTGTGCCCCTCCAGGCGAATCCGGGTCGTGAACACCGCTTGCTGTGACTACAACCCTACCAACGTCCGGATTAATTTTTTTCGAATCGAGCAAAAGGCTGCTAAGATAAAAATGACCAAGGTGATTGGTTCCGATAGTTAATTCGAAACCGTCTTTTGTTCGCAAAACTTCTTTCGATCCTACATCCCTAGCTAGACCAGCATTAAGACACAAAACATCGATTGGGTTTTCTGAATTGAAATTCGAAGCAAATGCTGATATACTTTCCAAACTAGAAAGGTCACACTCCATCGGTATGAGATCCAAATTTTTATTTTCGTTGTCTGCTAATATTCTCTTCATTGCATCCTTAGCTTTTTCAAGTGTCCTACATGCCAAAACGACCTTGCAACCTCTCAAAGCTAATCGCGTTGCAGCATCCTACATTATAATTTTATCAGGCAAATCGCGTAAATGAAAACACGTCGACAATAATCGTAATTACTTACAAATCCAATTCCTGAATTACTACCCGTTATCACGATAGTCTTTCCGCGAACATCAGGATAGACAGGTAACGCAAACGCTGCATCAAAAGTCGTCCCCAAAGAAAAAAGACTAAATGACGCAGAACCGACGAAAAAGTCACGCCTCGAAAGTTTTCCAAGAGACCTATGTTCTTGTGGACTATCGTCTGAGCAAGGAGAATCTGATTTGGAATGCATGCCAATTGAAGACGTCACTGCCGATGGCATCTTAAAGGCTCCTCCATGATTAGGATAGACGAAACCAAAACTCCTCTGAAATGTGAAAACTAAGAAAAACAAAGTATGGAAGTGCATAATCTATGTTATTAGTCTTTGATCAGCACGAAGTGGTGTTTATGAGCAAATTGATCGTATTCCTTTTGAAAAATTGATTATTGATTATTGGGATGATGGATGATGTAGATCTACGATCTACGATGTAGACTTCTACGCTTCTACGATGTGACGATGTACGATTTTTTACGTTAGAGTTCGCATAAAATTTGAACAAAGTTCGCTTCTTGTTACTCGCAACGATGACAACTTGCTGATGACTGGTGACTGGTGACCGGTGACGGTGACTGACTAATCATGTCTACTCTGCTCTTATGAGCAAAGTGAACTCTTCTCGAATGCCACATTATCTTCGATTGACCAAAATACATAGCCTCTATTGTATGTAAATAACCGGAGAGGACATCTACTAAGAATACACAAATACTTAACGAATCTTTTTGAGATATGAGCGATGAATAGGCGACACAGTTTTCTTTCACTTTTGCTTCTTTATGTGTTACAGCAGTATCAAGCCCTGACTTATCATAGTAAAAGCCACAATGCAATTCGTTATGAACATTCAAAGGATCAGCAGCAGGTGTTGAGCACTAGGAGGAGGTCAGTTGTAGCCAAGGCAATATCTACGTCTATGGTTTTATCCAGTGGTGTATTCTTTGGTGTTCCGAGAGTAGCTGTGGCCGCCTCTAACAACGGGGATCCTTTTGAGGGAGACGTGATTGTACTCGAAGAGGCCTCAGAAGCGCTGGAGTCTTTACTAAACAACTGGGAGCGAGCAACTGAACTCTGTATTTTTGCAGATGTACCACGTGAGTTGTTGGAAACGAGGAATAAAGAGCAGCTACTTGATAAGGCATCGACCTTCGCGTTATTTGACAAATCTGTTTCCGTTACGTCGTGTAAAACAAGTAATAAGATTGTCCGTGATTACATTGGTGCCACTGGCAAGGGGCCTCTGGTAGGGATCGAGAAGCGCTTGAGGAAGCGGCAACTGATTGAAAATGTTGACCCCGACTTCTTGGATGAATTTATAGCTGAGTCAGAATTATTTTCACAATCTCTTGCAAAGGCTACGTCTTTGTCTTACGCAGCTGGTGTAGCAGATTTTGATAGTATGAATAATTTTCAACAAGGAAGCAAATCGGATACAGGAACTTCTAACCTCGAAGAAACGAAAAAATCTATTTTTGAAGCGAAAACCTCACTTGATAGATTGTTGAGAATAATTCGGTCGTCATGATTTGAGATACATATGTGTTGATAGTGACGACGAGTGCTACACCTAAACAAGTGATGTAATTATGTTTAGGGCGCTGCAATGTATAGGTTTATAAAAAAGGTTCAGTAAATTGCAGATTTTTCCGTTTTTAGGAAGATTCTTGTGTTGACCCAAAAATCTTCGAGTGTATAATAATAAGTTGTCGCTGAGCGTAATAATGTTGCTGCGCGTAGTAATGTCGCTCTGGTAGTTTTGCGAGAAAATCTAATCATTGAGAGCGTTATTGATTAAGATTGAGAACGATCGAGCGGTGTATCGAAAATTGGATCCGTAATGCAAGAAATCTTTTATTTGGGGCGAGTTTCCGTGTGATATTTTGCTGAATGATGTTTTGTATAATAGTCTGCTTCATTGTTTTCTGATTTATCCCAATAAAAATGAAATAGCTTTTGATTTTCTATATCTCTCAACCAGTAATAACGCATATCCCAAGACTTAGAGCGACGTTGTGCTATGTTATTGTGAATGAAATTGTTGCTCATGAGATTGTCGGTTTTAAGAAGAGTTGGTGGTTGAGGATGACCCAGTTGTGTAAGAATGTAACGAATTGGTAATGCAACTTGTGCATTGTGGAAGATACCGGCGGCTTCGACTTCGGCGGAGGAGGCAACGACATGTCGTAGAGTTTTGCATTCGATAAGGATGGTGCCATTGACGTAGTTGTTGGAATGCTTGGCAGAATTGAGTTGGAAGTAGCCTGCAATGCGACTACGAGCTTTGGGTGCGACCAAGTAGGCGGCATCACTATCGATAGTGAGGACCATGTCACTGGCATGGTAACGAAGGAATACATTCGGATAAGTGGCAACATAATCTAGGAGATCGTGG
>Ga0115008_10002141_pt1 | contig 16352 bp, 9 predicted proteins | sample FraStrMetagenome_FD_87164 | JGI IMG/M metagenome (GOLD analysis project Ga0115008, IMG submission 87164) | Marine eukaryotic phytoplankton communities from Arctic Ocean - Fram Strait ARC3M Metagenome | ecosystem: Environmental > Aquatic > Marine > Oceanic | place: Fram Strait | collected 2012-06-18
AGCCCTGGTGCCCCTGCCATTTTTAATTTAAAATTTTTTCAACCTATTACCCTTTGTTGAGATGTTTAAACATGAGAAACGCAGATTTGCGCAGCCCAGAGGTGCTATTTATGCTGAGTTACAAAGACTAGTGAGATTTTAATAGGTTGATTGTCAGGAGCAAGATGGTTTCTTATCTTGAATTTATCCAAACCTGCAGTTAAACGGTCTCAAATAGCACTTCGAGGATTTAATTTTTACAATGGCCACTATTAATCCGCTCCAGTTCATACAACAGGTCCGTTCAGAAGTGTCCAAGGTCATTTGGCCAACACGCCGAGAGGTTCTGCTGACTACTGTGATGGTTTTCATTATGGCAGCCCTGACGGCAATCTTTTTCGCGATTATTGATATTCTAATCCGTTGGGGGCTCGAAGTCGTTCTAACAATGTTTGGATGATTGCCATCAAAGTTTTGTAAAATGGGGATCCCCTTGCACTTTGAAAATGTGCAGAGTATCCCGAAAATCTGAGTTTGAACTTCCAGCGCAAAGATTCGCTCTTTGCTGCTGTATCATGTACATATAGCGGAAGAATAACCTTCTCGCTAAGACTAACTTCGGGCGAGGGGCCAAGAAAACTATGGCAAAACGGTGGTATTCTGTCAGCGTACTTTCCAACTTCGAAAAGAAAATTGCTGAAATTATCCGAACTTCGGTAGCCGAGAACGGCCTAGAGATCGAAATTGATGAAGTGTTGGTGCCGACAGAAGAAGTGATAGAGGTGCGTCGAGGTAAAAAAGTTACCACAGAGCGTCGCTTTATGCCCGGCTATGTTTTGGTTCACATGGAAATGTCGGACCAAGGTTATCATTTGATTAACTCGATCAATCGCGTCACTGGATTCCTTGGGCCACAAGGTCGGCCGATGCCGATGAGAGACGCTGAAGTCAATCAAATTCTCAACCGCGTTCAAGAAGGCGAAGATTCACCTCGAACACTCATTCACTTTGAGGTTGGTGAGAAAGTTAAAGTCAATGACGGACCTTTTGAAGACTTTGATGGTATGGTTGAAGAAGTTGATGATGAAAGCCAGCGATTGAAAGTCATGGTTTCTATTTTTGGGCGAGAAACACCCGTCGAGCTGGAGTTTATTCAGGTTATAAAGCAGAGTTAACTTCTTTTAATCTAGGTTTATCGCTCCGTCTTGCCCCAATTTACCCCTTACTGACAGGTGGTTAAGCTATAATCGTGGGAAAGATGTGATGTTGAATTGTTGGGCGGCTTTGTCAGAAAGCTGACTTCTTTACTGTCATATGACCGGCAACAAAGCTGGAAACCTATTCTGAACCAGTTCTGCAGCAGGAATTATTAGAAAAGTGCTAGTTAGATCGGCACTTGCTGGTTGTTATCAAAGTTGTGAATTACAAGACACGTACGGTAGAATTGTCAATTCACTGTTGAGGTGTTCGCTCATTCCAATTTTTAATATCTCTTTTTAATGCCCGTCAGTTGAGAATAGACCCTTGTCAAATAACCTATCTCACCGTAACAGATATTTCGCCGTTTATGCGGTATCGTCCCGTGTGGGAGGTCTGGATCGCGCGTGATTTATATCGCACCACATCAAATGAATCTATCGGGTCGCGATCCGATCAGAGTTGAAAAGGAAAAGGTCAATGGCCAAAAAACGTGTTGGTAGTATGAAGCTACAAGTAAAGGCAGGGCAAGCAAATCCATCTCCACCTGTCGGGCCTGCTCTTGGTCAGCGTGGCATTAACATAATGGAATTCTGTAAAGCGTTTAACGCAAAAACAGCGGACATGGAGCCTGGAGCGCCTTGCCCAACTGTTATCACTTACTATCAGGACAAATCGTTTTCTATGGAAATCAAGACGCCACCAGCGTCGTACTATCTTAAGAAAGCAGCTAAGTTGGCATCTGGAGCTAAAACACCTAGCCGTGAGGTGGCTGGTTACGTGACAGCTGCGCAAGTTCGCGAGATTGCAGAGTCAAAAATGCAAGATTTAAATGCTAACGACATAGAAGGCGCCATGCAGATTATTCTTGGTTCCGCTCGCTCTATGGGTATTGAGGTTAAATAATATGGCAAAGCTTGGTAAACGTACAAAAGCTATCCGCGAAGCAGTCGCAGGCAAAAGTAACCTGTCAGTTGAAGACGCTGTTACGCTGGTAAAAGGCAATGCATCTGCGAAATTTGATGAAACTGTCGAAATTGCGATGAACTTGGGCGTAGATCCACGCCACGCGGATCAGATGGTGCGCGGCGTGGTAGGCCTGCCTAATGGAACAGGAAAGGACGTTCGCGTCGCTGTATTTGCTCGTGGCCCTAAGGCCGAGGAGGCACAGGCCGCTGGCGCGGATATTGTTGGTGCTGAAGACCTGATGGAGATTGTGCAAGGTGGCAAGATTGATTTTGATCGCTGCATTGCGACACCTGACATGATGCCAGTGGTTGGTCGTCTCGGTAAAGTTCTTGGTCCCAGAAACCTTATGCCAAACCCAAAAGTTGGCACGGTTACAATCGATATTGCAGCTGCCGTTAAAGCCGCCAAAGGCGGAGAGGTGCAATTTAAAGTTGAAAAGGCTGGTGTGATCCATGCTGGCATCGGCAAAGCATCATTTGATGCGGCGCAGCTAATCGAAAATGTACGCGCATTTGTTGGCGCCGTGGCAAAATCAAAACCATCTGGTTCTAAAGGCACTTATATGAAGAAAATTTCCTTGAGCTCAACTATGGGTGCAGGCGTCACCATAAATGTGGATAGCGCCATTAACGATTAGGCTAGTCGTCGCCATATGGAAAACCGAGTGGCTAAATCCACTCGGTTTTTGTTGACGCGGTTCAAAAATAATTCATGGAATACTAAATTAACATAATAATTTGTCGAAATAATCATTGCTGAAAACGCAGGAAACACATGTGTTTCACGAGTGTGATTGTTTTTGGTAGCAACTTATAATTAGCCTGTTTTACTTTTGGATCGTGCGACTGAATTGCGTTGATTACAAAAAAATTTATCCAGTGTTACTAAGTTAGATAATTTAACTTTTAGAATAATAAAAACTTTATCGGAGAACTCATTGCTCTGATATGCATATGCTTTAAAAATTTTTTATACAAAAACTGCACTTCTTCAATTGTCTATGTTTATTGAAGTTATTTTGATATTATTTTTATATTTAATATCAGTTGGGAAAGCTTTAACCTCATGAGTCTTAAGAACTTGTAAGCTATGTTCAGTTTTTTCTTGAAATCGCTCTTGGCGTTTGGTGTTAAAACCTCTAGGTCGACAGTTATTAGGTTTTAACGATTCGTTGAAATCCTAATATTTCGTTCGAGATGGCGGGTGGTTAGTTCTCTGATCATAATTCCTGCCTGAAACGGGAAGAGACATTCCAGTCTGGTGTGTTCCAGGCAAAGGGCTGCGTCGACCCGCTTGGACCCAATTGCCGCACTTGTTAGTGCGGTAAAAATGAGCCGGAGGGGTTGGCCCCTCCAACAACTGGAGAAGAACTGTGGATAGAGCCCAGAAAGAGAAATTGGTTGAGGAACTCGGCCAAATCTTCGAAAGCTCTGGCGTTGTTGTGGTTTCCCACTATGCCGGTCTGACAGTTGCTGAGATGCAAGATCTTAGAGCGCGTGCGCGCGCTCAAGGGTCGAGCGTTCGTGTTGCTAAAAACAGGCTCGCCAAGATCGCCCTTGAGGGGAAGCCATGCTCTAGCATTGCTGATTTTCTTACGGGCATGACTGTTCTCACTTTTTCTGAAGATCCTGTGGCTGCGGCCAAAGTTTCTGAAGACTTTGCCAAAGATAACGAAAAATTCGTGATTCTTGGTGGATCAATGGGTGAGAATGCTCTGGACCGAGCCGGTGTATCGGCTGTGTCGAAAATGCCGTCACGCGAAGAACTCATAGCTTCTATCGCAGGCATGTTAGGCGCACCAGCATCGAATATCGCCGGGGCTATTGGTGCACCTGCAAGTAACATCGCATCCATTATATCCACAATTGAGGATAAGGCGGCAGCGTAAGCAAAAGTCTGAGTGGCGCGTGATTTAATTATGAACGCGTTAGAACACATAAATTGTAACGGAAAGAGCTGATAAAATGGCTGATCTGAAAAAAATGGCAGAAGACATCGTTGGTCTTACTCTGCTTGAAGCGCAAGAATTGAAAACAATCCTTAAAGACGAGTATGGTATTGAGCCGGCCGCTGCTGGCGCAGTAATGGTAGCTGGAGGAGCAGATGCTGGTGCTGCTGCTGAGGAAGAAAAGTCAGAGTTCGATGTGGTATTGAAAAATGCAGGCGCTTCCAAAATCAATGTCATAAAGGAAGTGCGTGGGATCACTGGACTAGGTCTGAAGGAAGCTAAAGACTTGGTTGAAGCTGGTGGCAAGATAAAAGAGGGAGTGGATAAGGCTGAAGCTGAAGATGTGAAAGCGAAGCTGGAAGCAGTCGGCGCTGAAGTCGAGCTGGCCTAAATCGCGTTCTGCGAAGGTTAATATAAGAAAGCTAGTATTTAGTTAAACTTATCACCCTAGGTAAAAATTATTGGCTGGGCGCGTATATCACGCGCTCAGCTACACGTATCTCGGCAAGAACTTAGCTGTAAGTTTTTTCCAAGATGCGGTTTGCCAAGTCGGGAGGCTGCCTGTGGGAAGGTGGCTACGAATAGACTTGAGCCCATCATCTCAAAGGGGCAGCGCACCGTAGCCCGACGGTGTGCATCCAGAGAATGCTGAAAGGTGACATACAGTATGGCGCAATCGTTCCTTGGCCAGAAACGTCTTCGTAAATATTTTGGTAAAATCCATGAAGTGCTGGATATGCCTAATCTGATTGAAGTCCAAAAATCTTCTTATGACTTGTTCTTAAATTCCGGCGAAGCTGAGACGCCTACAGATGGCGATGGAATACAAGGTGTGTTTCAATCAGTATTTCCAATTAAGGACTTTAATGAGACGTCGGTTCTTGAATACGTAAAGTATGAACTTGAAAAACCAAAATACGACGTGGAAGAGTGTCAACAACGTGACATGACTTATAGCGCGCCTTTAAAGGTTACCCTGCGTTTGATAGTCTTCGATATGGACGAAGACACCGGTGCCAAGTCAGTTAAAGATATCAAAGAGCAAGATGTCTTCATGGGCGATATGCCATTGATGACCCCTAATGGTACGTTTATAGTAAATGGCACTGAGCGGGTAATCGTAAGTCAAATGCATCGTTCACCGGGTGTATTTTTTGACCATGATAAAGGTAAGACGCATTCCTCAGGGAAGCTGTTGTTTGCTTGCCGCATTATTCCTTACCGTGGAAGCTGGTTAGATTTTGAATTTGACGCAAAAGACTTAGTATTTGCACGTATTGATCGCAGGCGAAAATTACCTGTAACGACACTCCTTTATTCTCTTGGCCTTGATCAAGAGGCTATAATGGACGCCTATTACAACACAGTTACTTATACGTTGAAGAAGAAGAAAGGTTGGGTCACGCCGTTCTTTCCAGATCGTGTGAGAGGGACACGTCCAACATATGACCTAGTTGATGCAAAAACTGGTAAAATTATCGCAGAAGCCGGAAAAAAGGTTACGCCGCGTGCTGTAAAGAAACTAATTGATGAAGGTAAAGTGAATGACCTATTGGTGCCTTTTGAGCATATAGTAGGAAAGTTTGTCTCCAAAGACATCATCAATGAAGATAATGGTGCTATCTATGTCGAGGCTGGTGACGAACTGACCTTAGAGTATGATAAAGACGGCACTTTAATTGGTGGGACAGCCAAAGAATTAATTGATGCTGGTTTTTCAGAAATACCCGTGTTGGACATAGATAATGTGAACGTAGGCCCCTACATGCGCAATACTATGGCTAGTGATAAGAACATGAACCGCGAAACGGCTCTGATGGATATTTATCGTGTTATGCGCCCAGGCGAACCGCCTACGGTTGAAGCGGCATCTAATCTTTTTGACACTTTGTTTTTTGATAGTGAGCGTTACGATTTATCTGCTGTTGGTCGCGTGAAAATGAATATGCGCCTCGCTCTTGACGCGGATGATACCCAGCGGACGCTGCGTCGTGAAGACATCGTCGCTTGCATTAAGGCATTAGTTGATTTGCGGGATGGCAAAGGTGATATTGATGATATTGATCACCTCGGAAATCGCAGAGTGCGTTCTGTAGGCGAATTGATGGAGAATCAGTACCGTGTGGGCCTCTTACGAATGGAGAGAGCTATAAAGGAACGGATGTCATCAGTTGAGATTGATACCGTAATGCCGCAAGATCTTATTAATGCAAAACCTGCTGCGGCGGCTGTTCGTGAATTCTTTGGATCTTCTCAACTTTCGCAGTTTATGGATCAGACAAACCCTCTTTCGGAAGTTACACATAAACGGCGCCTGTCCGCTCTCGGGCCAGGTGGTTTGACCCGTGAGCGTGCAGGCTTTGAAGTCCGTGATGTACATCCGACCCATTACGGTCGAATGTGCCCGATTGAGACGCCCGAAGGTCCAAATATTGGACTAATCAACTCGCTTGCCACCTTCGCTCGCGTAAATAAATATGGTTTTATTGAAACTCCATATCGCGTCGTAAAAGAAGGCCAGGTAACTGACGAAGTTCATTACATGTCTGCTACCGAAGAAATGCGTCACACTGTGGCTCAAGCGAACGCGACGTTGGATGAAAATGGTAACTTCATAAATGAAATGGTCAACACTCGTAAGTCTGGTGATTACACACTTTCACCTGTTGAAAGTGTGGACTTGATTGATGTCAGTCCAAAGCAATTGGTTTCCGTCGCGGCCTCTTTGATCCCGTTTCTAGAGAATGACGATGCGAACCGCGCTCTTATGGGTTCTAACATGCAACGCCAAGCGGTTCCTTTGCTTCAGGCTGAAGCTCCGCTTATAGGCACAGGGATAGAGCAAGTTGTGGCTCGGGATTCTGGCGCAGCTATTACGGCCAAACGAGCAGGCATCATCGATCAAGTCGATGCTACAAGAATAGTTGTTCGTGCTACCTCCGACTTGGAGTTGGGTGATGCGGGCGTTGATATTTACAGAATGCGTAAGTTTCAGCGTTCGAACCAGAACACCTGCATCAATCAACGGCCTTTAGTTAAAGTGGGCGATACGGTACAGAAAGGTGAAGTAATTGCTGACGGTCCTTCTACCGATATGGGTGAGCTGGCATTAGGTAAAAACGTTGTCGTGGCATTTATGCCTTGGAATGGCTACAACTATGAAGATTCAATACTGATTTCCGAACGTGTTTCGCGTGATGATGTTTTTACGTCGATTCATATCGAGGAATTTGAAGTAGCTGCTCGTGATACAAAGCTCGGCCCAGAAGAAATTACTCGGGATATTCCGAACGTAGGTGAGGAAGCTCTGCGCAATCTTGATGAGGCAGGTATAGTTTATATTGGTGCAGACGTTGAGCCAGGTGACATTTTGGTAGGCAAAATTACACCCAAGGGCGAAAGCCCAATGACACCAGAAGAAAAATTACTCCGTGCCATTTTTGGTGAAAAGGCATCTGACGTTCGTGATACGTCGCTGCGCGTTAAACCGGGTGACTTCGGTACGGTTGTTGAGGTGCGTGTTTTCAATCGGCATGGTGTTGAAAAAGACGAACGGGCCCTTCAAATCGAACGAGAAGAAGTTGAAAGACTGGCGCGAGATCGGGATGATGAATTAGCAATCTTAGATCGTAATATCTACGCCCGTTTGGGTGATATGCTTTTGGGCAAAGAGATTGCTAAAGGTCCAAAAGGTTTAGAATCTGGGTCTAATGTCGCCGCTGATATGCTGGAAGCATACCCTCGCTCCGCTTGGTGGCAAATAGCATTAAAAGATGAAAAATCAGCACAAGTCGTCGAAGCTCTGAATGAACAGTACGAAGCGCAGAAGCGCACTTTAGACGCCCGCTTTGAAGACAAAGTCGAGAAGGTGCGTCGTGGTGACGATCTGCCTCCAGGTGTAATGAAAATGGTTAAAGTGTTTATTGCGGTGAAGCGTAAACTTCAACCAGGCGATAAGATGGCAGGCCGCCATGGTAACAAGGGGGTTATCTCCAAGGTAGTGCCGATGGAAGATATGCCGTTTTTGGCGGATGGTACTCCGGTAGACTTTTGCTTGAATCCGCTAGGTGTTCCATCCAGAATGAATGTTGGCCAGATTCTAGAAACCCATATGGGGTGGGCTGCACGTGGTTTAGGCGAGTCTGTAGATGAAGCATTACAAGACTTCCGTCGTAGTGGTGATATGACGCCAGTGCGCAATGCGATGAGCCACGCATACGGTGAAAGCGTTTATAACGAGGGCATCGCGAACATGGATGAGGAGCAACTTATTGAGGCCGCCAGCAATGTGACAAGCGGTGTACCGATTGCAACTCCTGTATTTGACGGCGCGAAAGAAGCTGATGTTAACGATGCGCTTGAACGTGCTGGCTTTTCAACCTCGGGTCAATCAGTTTTGTTTGACGGAAGAACAGGTGAGCAATTTGCTCGTCCGGTTACAGTTGGAATAAAATACCTTTTGAAATTGCACCACTTAGTCGATGACAAAATTCACGCTCGGTCAACAGGCCCATATTCTTTGGTAACCCAGCAACCACTTGGCGGTAAAGCACAGTTTGGTGGACAACGGTTTGGTGAAATGGAAGTTTGGGCTCTGGAAGCTTATGGCGCAGCATACACCCTGCAAGAAATGTTGACAGTGAAATCGGATGATGTTGCTGGTAGGACTAAAGTGTATGAAAGCATCGTAAAAGGTGAGGATAACTTTGAGGCTGGAGTGCCGGAGTCATTCAACGTTCTTGTCAAAGAGGTACGTGGATTGGGCCTTAATATGGAACTTTTGGACGCGGAGGAAGATGAATAAGAAAATTCAACTAATTTTCTTGGCTAGGTTTTTAAATAAAAAACCATGGCACAGCTTCCAACACGTTGCCCGAAAAATTGAGGTAAAAATATGAACCAAGAACTTACAAATAACCCGTTTAACCCGCTTGCTCCTCCAAAGGTTTTTGACGAAATCAAGGTTTCATTAGCATCGCCTGAACGGATACTTTCATGGTCTTTTGGAGAAATTAAAAAACCAGAGACAATAAATTATCGCACTTTCAAGCCGGAGCGTGATGGTTTGTTTTGCGCACGTATCTTTGGACCGATTAAAGACTACGAATGCCTATGTGGCAAATACAAGCGTATGAAATACCGTGGCGTTGTCTGTGAAAAGTGTGGTGTAGAGGTCACCCTGCAAAAGGTTCGTCGTGAGCGCATGGGCCATATTGAACTGGCTTCTCCAGTAGCACATATTTGGTTTCTTAAGTCACTGCCGTCACGCATTGGTTTAATGCTGGACATGACACTTCGTGATTTAGAACGTGTTCTTTATTTTGAAAAGTACGTTGTAATTGAACCTGGGCTTACAGACCTAAGCTATGGTCAGATGCTTTCAGAAGAAGAGTATATGGATGCGCAGGACGCGTTCGGTATGGATGCATTCACCGCGAATATTGGTGCAGAGGCTATTCGCGAAATGCTTAGTATGATTGACTTGGAGGCTGAGGCAGATCAACTTCGAGCTGACTTAAAAGAGGCAACGGGTGAGCTAAAACCAAAAAAGATTATCAAGCGTTTGAAAGTTGTTGAATCCTTTTTAGACTCTGGAAATCGGCCAGAATGGATGGTGCTTACGGTAATACCTGTGATTCCACCAGAGTTGCGTCCACTTGTGCCATTAGATGGTGGACGTTTCGCCACCTCGGATCTCAATGACTTATATAGACGAGTTATTAACAGAAATAACCGCCTTAAACGCTTAATTGAGCTTCGAGCACCTGATATTATCGTACGAAACGAAAAGCGGATGCTGCAAGAATCTGTAGACGCGCTTTTTGATAATGGGCGTCGTGGTCGGGTGATTACTGGTGCCAACAAGCGGCCACTTAAATCACTATCTGACATGTTAAAAGGCAAGCAAGGACGTTTTCGTCAGAACCTGTTAGGTAAACGCGTGGATTTCTCTGGCCGTTCGGTTATTGTGACAGGGCCTGAATTGAAGTTGCATCAGTGCGGTCTGCCAAAGCAGATGGCGCTCGAATTATTCAAACCGTTTATATACAGTCGCTTGGAGGCTAAAGGTCTTTCCAGCACTGTTAAACAAGCGAAAAAGTTGGTTGAGAAAGAGCGTCCTGAGGTTTGGGACATACTTGATGAGGTCATTCGTGAACACCCAGTAATGCTAAACCGTGCGCCAACCCTGCACAGATTGGGAATTCAGGCTTTTGAACCAGTTTTAATCGAAGGTAAAGCGATCCAACTTCATCCGCTTGTATGTTCTGCTTTTAATGCTGATTTTGACGGTGACCAAATGGCTGTACACGTACCGTTAAGCCTTGAGGCTCAGTTGGAAGCCCGTGTATTGATGATGTCGACTAACAATGTTTTGTCGCCTGCTAATGGTGCTCCGATCATCGTTCCATCGCAAGATATGATTTTGGGTTTGTACTATGTAAGCTTGGAACGGGCAGGCCTTAAAGGCGAAGGGATGGTTTTTGGTTCAATAGAAGAAGTGCAGCACGCGCTCGATAGTGATGTTGTGCACTTACATTCTAAAATTGTAGCCCGTCTGCCCCAAATCAATGCAGAAGGGTTGGAGATTACGCAACGTTTTGAAACCACACCTGGACGTGTTTTGCTGGGTTCATTATTGCCGGTAAATAACAAAGCGCCGTTTGAGCTGGTAAATCGTCTACTGCGTAAGAAGGAAGTACAGCAGGTTATTGATACAGTATACCGATACTGTGGTCAAAAAGAGTCTGTTATATTTTGTGATCATATCATGACAATGGGATTCCGACACGCATTTAAATCAGGTATTTCTTTTGGCAAAGACGATATGCTTATTCCCGACACTAAGTGGCCAATTGTTGATGATACAAGAGAGCAGGTAAAAGGTTTTGAACAACAGTACATGGACGGTCTGATCACTCAAGGTGAGAAGTACAATAAAGTTGTTGATGCTTGGTCTAAGTGTAATGATAAAGTTACTGATGCCATGATGGGCTCCATCTCTACTGCTCAAACTGACGATGACGGGTCTCAACGTGAACCAAATTCGGTGTACATGATGGCCCACTCCGGTGCGCGTGGTTCAGTAACTCAAATGAAGCAATTGGGTGGCATGCGCGGTTTGATGGCTAAGCCGAATGGTGACATTATTGAGACCCCAATTATTTCGAATTTCAAAGAAGGTCTAACCGTTCTTGAATATTTTAATTCGACGCATGGAGCTCGTAAAGGATTATCAGATACAGCGCTGAAAACTGCAAACTCTGGTTATTTAACCCGTCGTCTTGTCGACGTTGCGCAAGATTGCATTGTTCGGATGCGGGACTGTGGAACTGAGACCTCTATTACAGCTGAAGCAGCCGTAAATGATGGTGAAATAATTTCCTCCTTAGCTGAACGGGTGTTGGGTCGTGTTACCGCTGAAGACGTGCTACGTCCTGGTACAGATGAGATATTAATTGCACATGGAACGCTGATTGACGAACGGATGGCTGACTCCGTTGATGAAGCTAGCGTGCAGTCTATGAGGATTCGATCGCCACTTACCTGTGAAGCGGAAGAGGGTGTTTGCGCTGCTTGCTATGGTCGCGATTTAGCGCGTGGTACAATTGTAAATAACGGTGAAGCCGTAGGTATTATCGCTGCGCAGTCCATTGGTGAACCTGGTACTCAATTGACCATGAGGACATTCCATATCGGTGGTGTTGCGCAAGGCGGTCAACAATCCTTCCTCGAGGCCAGTCAAGAAGGCAAAATTGTTTTTGAAAATGCTCAAATATTGACAAATCCATCTGGTGAAATTCTTGTTATGGGTCGTAACATGAAGCTGATTATTCAGGATGAAAATGGTGATGAACGAGCTAATCACAAACTGGGTTATGGTACCACGTTATTTGTCACTGAAGGTCAAAAAGTTGTCCGCGGCGACAAGCTGTTTGAGTGGGATCCCTACACATTGCCGATTATTGCTGAAAAAGCGGGAACGTCTAAATATGTTGATCTTGTTAGTGGGATTGCTGTCCGTGATGAGACTGATGATGCAACAGGCATGACGCAGAAAATCGTGATTGACTGGCGAACTGCACCTAAAGGTAACGAACTAAAGCCTGAGATTATTTTAGTTGATGCTAACGGAGATCCAGTTCGCAATGATGCCGGTAACCCGGTTACATATCCTATGTCGGTTGATGCCGTTTTGTCTGTCGAAGATAGTGATGAAGTCAAAGCAGGGGATGTTATTGCAAGGATTCCTCGTGAAGGGGCTAAAACTAAGGACATAACCGGTGGTTTGCCGCGGGTGGCAGAACTCTTTGAAGCGCGACGCCCAAAAGATAACGCGATTATTGCGGAAATTGATGGTTATGTTCGATTTGGAAAAGATTATAAGAATAAACGCCGTATTGCGATTGAGCCAGCAGACGAAACCTTGGAAAAGGTTGAGTATATGGTCCCAAAAGGTAAACACATCCCCGTTGTTGAGGGTGATTTTGTCCAGAAGGGTGATTACATCATGGATGGCAATCCAGCGCCCCACGATATTCTGGCCATAATGGGAGTTGAAGCTTTAGCGAACTATATGATTAACGAAGTCCAAGAGGTTTATCGCCTGCAGGGCGTGAAGATCAACGACAAGCATATTGAAGTTATAGTGCGCCAGATGCTACAAAAGTGGGAAATACAAGACTCTGGTGACACCACGCTGCTGAAAGGTGAGCACGTGGATAAACAAGAGTTTGACGAGGCTAATGAAAAAGCTCTGTCTAAAAAGGGTCGTTTAGCTAAAGGCGAGCCAATCTTACTGGGTATAACCAAAGCATCTTTGCAAACCCGAAGCTTCATTTCTGCAGCGTCTTTTCAAGAAACCACCCGTGTTCTTACCGAAGCGTCGGTGCAGGGTAAACGCGATAAACTTGTTGGTCTGAAAGAAAATGTGATTGTTGGTCGCTTGATACCAGCGGGTACAGGTGGTGCGATGCAAAATGTACGTAAGGTTGCCACTGATCGTGATAACGTGGTTATTGAAGCACGTCGGGAAGAAGCAGAAGCGGCTGCTCTGGCAGCTCCTTCTTCGGATGATATAGTTGGTGGCGATATATTCGAAAACGTTGTCGACCCAGTGGACGATAGCATAGAGTAATTAAAGATTTGATTAAGAAAAGCCCCTTCGGTCTGCTTGGGGGCTTTTTACCTATCTAGCTTGCCCCTGCAAGAAACCTTAAAAGTTAAAACTTGTGTAAATTGATGCCGAATTTTGTTCATTCATAAGCGCCTCTATGGTGGTCAAATTTATCGATGTTAATTTGTTTGTCTGGTCGACTAGCAAGACGATACTATTTTCTGAGATTTTTTAGTCCTATTTATAAATACTATTGTCACCCATTTGATAACTTGAATGACTTAGATATTCCGTAGCAAATGTCTTTGATGCTTGAATAAGGAAAATTTTCGCTTTGTTTGATTACGATAGTCAGAACTGTTGACACTATCTGCGACTCCTCATATACGCGCGACAGTTCGGAGTGAGGGTTACATCTAATCTCTGATATCATAACTAAAGTGGACACGATCCGGCCTTTCAATTGGTCCGATCCTCTGGAAACCGGCCGTGTCGATCTCATAAGGGGTCGAAGCGGTTGCTTCGCTTTCGTGGATGCACGAAATGTGAGAATTTTTAACCGCGGGACTTACCCGCCTGACATGTGTTGATGAGACGGGGAAAAGACCTGCAATGCCAACGATCCAACAGCTGATCCGCAAGCCGCGCCAGCCAAAAATAAAGCGCTCAAAGTCACTTCATTTAGAAGGTAACCCGCAAAAACGCGGGGTGTGCACTCGCGTGTACACAACGACACCCAAGAAGCCAAATTCGGCAATGCGAAAAGTTGCCAAGGTTCGCTTGACCAACGGGTTTGAAGTAATCAGCTACATTCCGGGGGAAAGCCATAACCTTCAAGAGCACTCTGTTGTATTGATCCGTGGCGGTCGTGTCAAAGACCTTCCAGGCGTGCGATACCACATACTTCGGGGGGTCTTGGATACGCAAGGCGTTAAAGATCGTAAACAACGTCGGTCCAAATACGGCGCTAAGCGTCCCAAATAAGGAAATCATTAGATGTCACGTCGTCACGCCGCAGAAAAGCGCGAAGTCTTACCTGACGCCAAGTATGGCGACAAGGTATTGACGAAATTTATGAATAATTTGATGCTAGATGGTAAAAAATCAACAGCTGAACGTATTGTATACAGTGCGTTGGATCGCGTTGAAACAAAAATAAAGCGGGCGCCGCTCGAAGTATTCCACGAAGCCCTAGATAATATCCAACCTTCAGTAGAAGTTCGTTCTCGGCGGGTAGGTGGTGCAACATATCAGGTGCCGGTCGAGGTTCGACCGGAGCGCCGTCAAGCGTTAGCCATCCGTTGGCTGATAAATGCGAGTCGTGGCCGGAACGAAAACACAATGGAGGAACGGCTCGCTGGTGAATTGATGGATGCCGTCCAATCCCGTGGGTCTGCTGTGAAAAAGCGCGAAGACACTCACAAAATGGCAGACGCTAATAAAGCATTCAGCCACTATCGTTGGTAACACAGAATATTCTGAGGAAGCAGTTCCATGGCACGCGATTATCCGCTCGACCGCTATCGTAATTTCGGCATTATGGCTCACATTGATGCTGGCAAAACAACATGTTCAGAACGCATTCTGTACTACACTGGTAAGTCTCACAACATTGGTGAGGTTCATGACGGTGCCGCCACCATGGATTGGATGGAGCAGGAGCAGGAGCGGGGCATTACTATAACTTCGGCTGCTACCACTACCTTTTGGGAGCGTACTGAGGACGGTGAGACTGTTGACACCGAAAAGCACCGTATGAATATAATTGACACACCCGGACACGTAGACTTCACGATTGAGGTTGAGCGATCGCTGGCAGTTTTGGATGGCGCCGTTGCTGTTTTGGATGCTAACGCTGGGGTGGAACCGCAGACAGAAACTGTTTGGCGTCAAGCGGATCGGTACAAGGTCCCTCGTATTGTTTTTGTAAACAAAATGGACAAAATTGGTGCTGATTTTTTTAATTGTGTTCACATGATTAAAGACAGGACAGGTGCAATGCCTTGCCCCATACAGATTCCAATCGGTGCTGAGACTGAACTCGAAGGTATGATTGACCTTGTAACAATGGAAGAATGGGTTTGGGCTGGTGAGGACCTTGGCGCATCTTGGGAAAAACGCCCAATCCGCGAAAGTTTGAAAGACCAAGCAGATGAGTGGCGCGCAAATATGATAGAAGTCGCCGTTGAAATGGACGATGATGCCATGGAAGCGTATTTGGAGGGTGAAGAGCCTGATGTTCCGACTTTGCGCCGGCTTATCCGGGCAGGTACCCTTGAAATAAAGTTTATCCCAGTTTTATGCGGTTCAGCGTTCAAAAATAAGGGCGTGCAACCGTTACTAAACGCAGTTATCGATTATTTACCCAGCCCTATGGACGTGGTCGATTACATGGGTTTTAAGCCTGGTGATGAATCGGAAACGCGTGACATAGCGCGGCGCGCTGATGATAATATGGCGTTTTCTGCCTTGGCTTTTAAGATTATGAATGACCCTTTTGTGGGTACTCTCACCTTCACTCGATTGTATTCAGGCGTGTTGAACAAAGGTGATACTTTGTTGAATTCTACCAAAGAGCGCAAAGAGCGGGTTGGGCGGATGATGATGATGCATTCTAACGATCGAGAGGAAATTACAGAGGCTTTTGCCGGTGACATTATTGCTTTGGCTGGCCTTAAAGATACAACAACTGGCGACACTCTCTGTGCGGTCAACGATCCGGTAGTTTTGGAGACTATGACTTTCCCTGACCCAGTAATTGAAATAGCGGTCGAACCAAAAACTAAAGCTGACCAAGAGAAAATGTCCACCGGTTTGCAGCGGCTTGCTGCTGAGGATCCATCTTTTCGCGTTGAAACAGATATAGAGTCGGGGCAGACGATCATGAAAGGTATGGGAGAACTGCACCTGGATATTTTGGTTGATCGTCTAAAGCGTGAATTCAAAGTGGAAGCCAACATTGGTGCTCCACAGGTTGCTTATCGTGAAACTATTGGACATGAAGTTGAGCATACATACACACACAAAAAGCAGTCGGGTGGCTCAGGCCAGTTTGCAGAAGTGAAAATGATTATTTCACCAACTGAACCAGGAGAAGGTTACTCTTTCGAATCTCGAATTGTCGGTGGTGCGGTACCGAAAGAT
>Ga0115008_10002142_pt1 | contig 16347 bp, 13 predicted proteins | sample FraStrMetagenome_FD_87164 | JGI IMG/M metagenome (GOLD analysis project Ga0115008, IMG submission 87164) | Marine eukaryotic phytoplankton communities from Arctic Ocean - Fram Strait ARC3M Metagenome | ecosystem: Environmental > Aquatic > Marine > Oceanic | place: Fram Strait | collected...
GATGAAGGAAAATGCAAGATGATAATTATAAGATTAAAATGTAAACTAGGATTGATCTTCTGACTCATTTGCAGAAGATAACCTCAAGATCAAGATAACCGTTATAGGCTAATCTAGTATATCGTGCAGTGTGCCTACTGCACCGGCTATCGCTATCATAGAATGAATTTATTCATCGATCAAGGAGAGTCCTTGAATAGTCGTATCTCTTATGTTCGCTTTCTGTCAAGATAAGTTGCCCATTCTTAGACGAAAATTTTTATACCGGAAGATGCAACGACTAAAATACATTGTTTTCATTATTTTCTGCGGCATAAGTTGGGACCGGGTGGTCAGTGGTGGATGTAAAGAGCTTCGCGTGAAGATTGTTTAGCTTCATCCAGAAGCATTACTCTTCAAGCACAAGAGAAGAATGCGCAATTTTCGAGATAGTCGTCAAAGTCGTGATCTTTTTCAGTAATGAAATTCATATCGACAAAACATCTGTTGATGATTGAAGGTTAATGAGAAGGATGATAACATAGCTGGTTTGGAAAATGTGTTTGATATGAAAATAGATATAATGCTTTTTACACACAATTTGCTACTGGGGTTCCTCATGTTTTTGATGACAGGCATGCGGATCGCGTAATTGATCAAAGTTTGAATTGGATTTGGTTGCTGATGAAGTTGAATTACCGCTAGAAAGTGAATTTGTAATTACAAAGGCCATTCGGGATTGGCTTCTATAAATACAAAAAACTTGGTCAAGGGAGAATTATGATGTTAGCTTCTATTGAAAGATTTTTTCCCTGACTCTATCGTTTTTGGTTTTTGATTGATATTTTGATCTTTGCACTAACTATTGCACCTTATGGTGCTGCGGATTCACAGTTGGAGGAAAGCTCAGATAACTCAATAACAATGAATGAATTTGCAAGAAGAATAATCAGATTTGCTTCCATAATATTTTGGATGCGAGCAATACACAAGATAAGGTAAGGACAAAAAAAATTGTTCATGGCGAATTCAATGAAATTCTCATAAACATCGTCATTTAAAGAATTCGGAATGAAAACATGGCTATATTGTATCACTTATTCAGGTAAGATTGGTAGTCAAAATCTATTGAAGTTCTACACTTTATATAAGTCTATTTCCTCTTGTCTTACGAAAGATTATGACCATTATCATGCTCAACATTATCATCGCTAATGAAAGCGATTCGTATGCTACGACAATTTTAGAAGGCCCAGTCATCTACAGGCAGGAGAGAATATCTGTAGCAGCAGAGTTGTGTGCCATAGAGAGTATACACAAGATTCCGTTATCGCAAAATATCAATATGCTGATTGCGAAGAGGTTGTCTTGTCGTTCGGTCTCCTTGTTTGGATCATAAGCAAACTTGAATCGATTGCAACACTTCCGAGTGACTTTCATGACGAAGTCATTGTAATATTTATAATTACAGTAGTATGCATGGTCACCTTAATATTAGTTTCGTTGTTGCTAGTTAGAGAATTCGTACAAATCCAATACCTTTTCCAAATCAGCAATGATTGATTCGTAGTCCTAACAAGAAGATGATGTTCTCGTTCGCGCATTGAGCTTCTTTCCCTCAACTCATATATAGATATCGACTGAACAATCTTCTAAGTTTTCAAATAAGTTAGACGAAAGTTTGTAGAAATGCAATGTCTTTTCCCAATGAGCAATGATTGATTCGTAGTCCTAACAAGAAGATGCTTTTCTTGATGATGAATCTACATTCTGTCCTTCACATTGGATATCTTCCAAACTTTCAAAAGGACAAGATCGGAGTGCGCCATGAAGCTTGCGGTTGTGAAGCACGACACTCTTGATATCATTTGTTCAGAGATATTCGATTTTTGTTCGCTTGACGTATAAAACTCAGACAGTATTCCGAACTCCATATTTATACACCAACTTTGACACTCCTTCTACGTAGCAAATATGTAACAAATGAGCATCATCAAGCTCTTCGTGTCCTGGATATAGGAGGGGCTCATCGACAGGATTGAACTCATCAGTGATCCAATTTTTCATGAATTTGGGAGGTTTTGTGTCGAATCGGCAGTAATTGTGAAAATGGACCTGCCTAATAAAAATGAATTTAGTTGAAGAGCATGCATAGCATGTATTCAACAATTTGTTGTCTATTAGGGAGGAGTGGTTGCAAAAAATAAAGATTAGTTTACTTATTGAGCTAATGCTATGTAAACTTTTGTTCCCAGATGTGCCGGTTTTCGGCACAATTTGGGAAAGTTGCACTCTAAACGGCACACTTTGGGAATTTTCTCATTCCAGATTATCTCAACTTCTCTTCAATAACATTCATTATAAATTTGTAGAGACATCAAAACCACTATCATAAGGAGTTTAGGATACTTGAAATGGTGAAAAATAAGCTTTTTGAACTCAAGTTACGAAATATTGTTCGCAAAAGTCTTACGCAAGCATACAACGGACATGTGTCACAAACTATCTACATATATCTCTATAAGTAAGTTACATTCATTTGAGATGGGTTGACTTAGTTTATGGCTATTAGAGATAACGTAATGAGAAAATTGTACAATCATACACTACTACTCCACATGTATGAAAAATACAGATTTTTGAAGTGGCCGTTATATATACCAGAAATTGGAGATGTTAACGAGCGTCTTTTTTCATCATTATAAAAATCGATTCGAAATTTGCATGGGCTTTTGCCATCAAAAAGGCAACGAAGTAAGCTAAACTCATTTGACGGTATTGAGAGCAAAACTGAATCAATATTCGCAATGAAAGATTGTCTACTGCAGGATTGTACCTACATCTAACCCTTGTTCCTTCGCTTCTCTAAGAATGTCGTCGTGTCGATTCACTGTTTTCATAAGAAAATTCATATTTTGGCCTTGCGTTCTTGTAATTACTTCCAGTGCTCGTTCGACTTTGCAGAGACTGTTTGTAGCAATGCATAAGGTTAACGAATTTCATTTAATATAAATATTCCTCAAAATCCATTGTGATTGAACTCACCGTTTCTGATTCACTGAGTGGACATGTTGTACATACAATATGCATATGATTGAAACAAAATGCTGCCAATTAAGTTTTTCTGGACCTGAAACACAAAATTATATTTACAACATTTTAGTTATTTTTCTCAATATAGGGAAAACAAAAGAAACTTACTGAAGAATGCCGTTACCAACGAAATTGCAGTAGCCCAATGTGCTTTCGTCCAAATCCAATTTTTATCAAATGAGCTATGAAAAGATATTGAATTTTTCATACTTCTATCATCATTTATTTTATCAACCAGTGCAAATTTTCCATTACTGCGCGGCGTACAGCCAAGAACAAATTCTCACAAAGTGAGTTATATAATGCATATATATATATATACGACTGATAAGAATGGAATATAAATCTTACCAAACATTATCCCAAAACTCTTCGAATAATTGTAACGACGATTCATACCTCGTCCTTTTGGAAAGGAACGGGAAAATACTCAATACGAGAGCTACTCCAATGATTATTGGGGAAGAAATTGGCATTTCTCTTTTTCGGTTCGCTTTTTTCTCAGTAAAAGAGGTTTTGCAATATATGCACAGTAATTAATCGCGTTTTGTAATGAGCTGAAATAAGACTTTTATTTGAGGAGGCGTCTTACACCGATTGTATTGTGGAGTCTTTAATTTCTGCAGAGAAAGTGAGAAACGAACCTATTTTGCAATCTTCGAAACAGAAGTGCATTTTCAGCTGCAAACAGTGACATTTTCTTTACAAAAAACACGAGAAAGGTAAAAGAAACGTTGCCTACAAGCTACGAGCTACAAGATACGACTCGAGCTTTGAAGCTAGTCCAACGATTTGGATATGCGGTACCATCGACGTCATTTCTAGCGCATTCCGAGTTAAAATTCTCGATGTATTACTACCATTAACAGCATCACTTTTGTACCGTGTATTACATTGTAATACCTCATCATGAGGTCACGTGCAACAAATGTCGGAATTTCGCCTCTCATGGTATGTCACATTATTCGCACTCAAATATATACCATTCATAATTTAGTTTTCTAATCGTTGACACCCAGAGAAGTTCAATCATCGCAGATATCGCGAGCGGACAGACGGACGGACGGGTCACTTTTGTGTCACATGTTGAAAAATAGGAAAGAGGACGAGAGCGAGAGCGAGACACCTCGAAACACCTGCCATCCAATTTTCCCTCAATCAAACATAGAAAAACAACTTACGACTAACGAGTAAATAACGATCCGCAAGTAACGTGAGCAGCAGCAAACATGCGGCTACGAGGAATTCCGTCTGCCTTGGAATTTCCATCGATGGAAACGATACAACGATCCTTAAAGGATGTTGCCGAGTTTCTTTGTCTTCCCACCTACGATGAATATCGCACTGTTGTATATGAATCGATGACTGTAAATTGGCACGCGCTTTGTGTGAATTGGAATTTTATTTTTATAACGTTTCGACCGTTGTTTATTTTATTGAGGTGTGTGTTTGCGATGTGTTTTGTTGTTTTAAGTGTATGAATCCTAATTCGAAAAATTTTGCTTTATTTTGTATTTTATTTTTATTGCAAATAATAAAATAATAATAATACCGATAATAATGATGTAAAAAGTTGGGCTTCGAAGCACGTTGCTTGGTACGCCAAAATCTTTTCCTCGATTCTACTCAACCATCTCAATCACAGTCTACAAAGATTCGTTGCCTTTCAACTTTCTTTGTCCAAGTTTGCAATTTTAACTGAGGTTTCCATCGTATTGAGTGTGATAGGCGCATATCTATTGCGTCAGTATATTCGACGCAAACGTTACGTCGAACGTCTTAGAAGTTGGCGTAGATCTAAAGCATTAGCTGCTCGTAAAAAGTATGATGAGGTGTTAGATGAAGTTGCCAGAACGAGCACGACGCTCGCAATGGTTTTACCTCATTTGATGTATTTTTCCGTTGCAGGTACAATTCGTTATGCATTCCCGGACTTTTGTATTTACATCGCAAATGAGCTTCCTATTCTAGAAGGAATATCTATCATTCATCCAGCGATTAAAACTATTAGTCTCGTTGAATTTATTATTCATATTCGTCGTGAATTAACAAACACTGAGGAACGAGCGATTGTAAGTATTCAGGGTAAACAGTTTACTAATTTTCAATTAAAGAGAGAAGAAGAACGCGTATCGAAACGTTTGCAATGGTTCATGCGTTACTGGATCACGTTTGCGCTTTTACATGGTTTTGATCAGTTCTTTTCAACAATACCAATACTGTCACGCCTTTTCAATCGGGCACTTGATACATCTACAAAGCGACAGGTAATGATTTTGTTGTTCATTTGGCTCAAGGAGCTTCGGTTACCATCAGCAAACACGATGGGAAATAGGCTTGGTAAACACGCATCGGGGTTTAGCAACAATACTGTTGATATAATTTACAAAAATGTTGTCTCTTCCATAATGTTACCATTGACCAATGCAACAGCAGCCGGTAACGATAAGACGCGTGGACTGAAAGACTTATGCATCAAGCAAGTTGAATTATTCTTAGCGGCAATGGTTTTTATGAAGGCTATTGCTTTGGAACGAAAAGAGCAGGTGATTTTTATTCTCTCGGAGTCTTTTGATCTTCTTCCGGCGTCTATTACGTTGTTAATGCCATCCATGTTCACTTTCTACGGTATTATTTATGTGACTGGATTTATTGCAACTGGCAACAGTGCCAAATGCGATGAGTTGATGAGTACATTCAATAGAAATATGAATTATTTACCGGATAACGACTCGAAGCTGCTACAGGTGCAATCTCTCCAGCTTCGTTGGTTAAGATATTGGTGTGTTTATAGCATATCTATGTTGGTTCTGAAACGTTCTGAGTATGCCCTATCGTGGATACCATTATCGACACATGCTACTTTGGCATACTTTATCTGGCTCCAATTGCCAGCTCTTGGTGGTAGTCCTCTTTTGTACAAGACTATCAGATTCGAGTTGACTGGATTTGGAATACTAGCTAAAAGCGAAGATTTTGACCCGGAAGATACCCTTACGCTGAGATTATTGATCACATTTTTTGGTAAAGATTCACATAATGAAAGGATAGAAGACTTCCCTGGAAATGAACCTGAACAATAGTTCTAATGTATTATAAAAGCTATTTTATTATTTGCACATCAGGACTCATCGTTTTCATTATGTGCGTAATTTCGTTTTTACTGGTAGTATGCAAACAGTATAGATTTGGTGACAAATATGAAATATTTTGATAACGCTATAGATCAGGAGACTAGTAAGGATTGTCCTTTGATCGACACAGACTGCCTGAGAAGGATCCTCTTTTCGTCTTTGAATAAATTGACCCGGTGTATGATTAGTTCATTCTAAGTCCTAACTGCAATACGTCCCAGTGACACTTTAAGCCTACTCTTGTACGCATCCTGTATTTGCTTTTTATTCAAACAACCTGACAAAAGAAATTAGGTAGCATCATATTCAACGCGAACAACTCTCGCATCGAATTAGCTTGATATCCAAAGATCCGTCCTGGGACAAATTAGGAAAATTTAAAAATGAATTGACACAATACAAAAGATAAGAGACATTCTCTAATTCTCAAAAAGTCTTGGGTAATTTCTTTCATCTTTGTATATAAATAATCGGCTAGTATTCTTAATATTAGTACCTGACTAATAGGGACTGCCGATGTAGAATCAGCGGAAATGATAAATGTCAAAACCTATTACTGTAAGAACTGTGATCTAACCTTTTCGGAAACGTGACAAAAGTTGTACGATCGGCTCTACAATTCAACACAGTTCATATTATTCAGGAATAACAATAATGTTGACAAAAAGGCTAAATAATGGTCCTACTGAATCGAATTAAAAACCCATTTTACGAGTGTGAGCCATATGGGGATTACTCGCGTTTCGACATGTTACAGCAAGTCCATTATCGATGCAGCCATTCCGAGGCTCTACAACCGTTCGTTTAATTCAATATTATCACAAATTGTTCGTCGAGTCTTTGATCGCATGATGATACCACAACAAGATCCCACAACCCGGACTCAGTGGGTACATATTTCTGATGTCCAAATAAATGAACGGCTGTGTTACCTCGCGATAATTGGATCGTCAATCCCGCTTTCATGGAATGAAATAGACCTCTTACAAAAATACCTGTTCTGCTATCGTTACCATTTTTCAAGTCTTATTGATACCTCTGACATTCTTTATTTACTTTTTCATCACGGTATACAGAACATACCAAACTTTTTGTACATCACATCAGTGGAACAGTGCCGATTGTATGTACGAAATGATATACTACGGTCGCACGTACATGTACGTTCGATAAGTATATATGTATGTTTGCTTTTAACAACCTTTCAGTAAAGTTCGAAGTATCAACAATATATTGTCAGGCACGAGGTGTCTTCAAAATATGTTGATGTTGATGTTGATCTACAATATCATAAAATTTTTAGGATGGTTTCGGATACATGTGTACATGTATTTCACTTCAAGTGTATCTGCGAACCTTCAAACTTAACACTTCGCACAAAAAATCAATCATCAACTTCGAGGAACACGGTGTCACGACAGATGTGACAGGAATGCATATATATCCAAACACACGAACAAGAAAAGAATTCTTTACGCAAGGATTTGGATTTTTTGCTCCCTTCTTTTCTTCACTCTCTCACAAAAAACACCATAATATCCAAAAATATAAAAGATACACCCATACAAATCATTCCACAACCATGAAAACCACCGCCTGCCTACTCACCTTCCTCACTGCCACCGCCTCGGCCTTCACCACAAACAAATACCATCAGGCACGAATGGCATTTCGACCGCTCACTGCTACCGAACAGATCAACGACGACGATACCAACGGCCTACGAGAACTCCTGTGGAATGCCGAGCAATGCGCTCATTCGGATTCCTGCTCCCTCGAAGAAGCCGGTCAGTATTACAATGTGCTGAGCAGTGATGGTACTGCTGCCATGGAATATGGAGCGGATTATGATTTGGATGGTGTTTTGGCCAGTCTTAAGAGTAAGATGGATCGGCAAAAGGTTTGGTTGGATCAGCAGGCTGCTGCCTTTGGTACCCCGATGCTGATGTTGGGTCTTGCGACGGTTTACTCGAGTTATATGATTGCTCAGAGTAACGGTGAAGTGTTGCCGTTCGAAATTAATGAATGGAAGATGGCATTGGATGGTGGATACTTGGATACGATGGTTGCGCACTTTATTCGTAATGGAGGTTTGTAAATTTGTCAGAGCTTTTGGACGCACCTGATCCCGGCTTATGAGAAGATTGTATTTAGTATGTACGAGTAATAGCGTATATTAGTTAGAGAAGTTGATAAGAAAGACTTGTTTGGTATACATGTACATTTAAAAAGTATGTATCGAAGTTTTCACTTCACTCGTTTTGAAATTATGCACCTAGACGTTATTTGAACTTCCTATGTGCGCAATGCTTGTAAAAGGTACACGGATATCATAACAAGAAAGGTCGTATATAGGTTGTAATGTATTACACTCATTTGAATCTCTCTACATTGGTAATATCAATTGGAACAAAAGTGTGGCCGCAGGTGTCCAGCGGAGCATTTTACACAAATTAGAGTAGATGTTATTAATAACAGCTATGTTAACAACATAAGTATACAATCGAAAAAAATTAGAAACCTACGTAATCCAGTTCATCTAATTTCTTCGACATTAACGTAAAATGATCACCCGATCGCACCTTTCCTAAATTCCAAAAATAATTCTTGAATAACTTAACAATGTCAGATAACCTTTCTACATCATACACCAAAGTGTAATCAATACTTCCAGGTTTTGTTGGTAAGTCGCGTGTCACAAGATTAATCTTAAGTTTTGTTAGTTCTTATCATTATCATCTTGCGTTTTCGTTCATCATCTTTATGCTTCTCGCAATACTCTTTTCTGGTCGAGGACTGCATCGATATTCATTGATAGCAACATGCTTTATCAATCAATCAATAATAATTAATCAATTTAACAAACGTAATCACCACCATCATCATTTAAAAAAAAACCAGCGGTTGCTATAGCAACACAAAGAAGAATCACCGTAACAAAAGTCGTCAACCTCACCCGCTCACTAAAAGTCATGAAGGGCTAATTCCTCCATTACATCTTAATTATCAATGGATTAAAACATTTGCACCCTCTTTTCCAGACAAAATGGAGACGGTACTTTTTTCCATTTTCAAGTGCAGACCACTTCTCGCTGCTTGACCAACCTTCTACCAACATGTTCTCGACATCATGAACCAAGTACAGTTCGACGGCGATAACGGACCGAACCTATACTACACTTTCACACGCTGCTTACGACAAGATTTGTTAACTGAGTGGTACGATATTACAACTCAGTGGATTGAAGTGTCTATTACGAGAGGAGCTAGTTATTTAAAATTACATATATGTTTGTTCTACGTATATGTGGGAAAACGCTTCTCCTTTTTCTTCTTCTTTATCTTCATTCGCCTTATTCAAAAAAATATTTATTCTTCGAATACGAAGTTACAGGGACGTGAATTGCTGTCAAATGCCCAATATGCATGGAAGCATTTGCATTCCTTTTTCTTTTTATAAAAGTTGACTGAATAACAAACACTCTTGTTATTATTAACAAAAGAGTAATAAACAAAAATGAACATTCTTTGTGTACGCACTTGTGACTTGTGAGGACAATTTAATGTATTTATGATCGCAGGACATATACCTCGAGCCCGAGAGCGAGTAGGTCCAAATTGCGTTAATCCCTTTTCTAACGTGATGCTCCATTTAACAAAATTTTACAACTTAATATGTCCGTAAATTTGTAATGAACATAATTGGGGAGAAGTTGAGAGATTCCTGAATACCCGTTAATTACCATGGAGGATGGAGCTCAACGTAAAATCCTACGAGAGAATACAGGCCTAATAGTGAACTTTTTTTGGTCAATAAACTATCATATCTGTATTCGATCTCCTCGTCATATTGTAGTTTTAACTTTCGTCTTTATTAGGAAAGGGTCAAATAAACGATAACTTATCTCAATCATGAGATACAGCGTCTTGAAGTGAACATATTCGGAAGTTTTGAGAGAAACTCTTGATTACCTTCTTAGAATTTTGATTCTATACTTCTGCAGTTTCGACATAAAAAATGATACAACATAAAAAATGATACATATACCATCTCACTTGGCATAAAGTGGTGTGAAATTGAATTTCCTTTTAGTACAGCCTTGTCATCGTCATTGTCACTCATCGTGCTTTCTACAGAACTATTTTCCAAAAATGACTCCATATATACAGCTTCGATACTAGCTTCTGAAGCAACATAGCTACCAGGACTCTTCGCACCATGCTCATCTATATCATAAAGTTTATTGTTATTTATTGTTGCTTCGGAGAATAGGTTATCGTCAGAACTGGCGTAATCAGAAGCATACTTTTCTGCTTCATCGTACAAATCTAGGCTATTCCGGTAGATGGGGATAAAAGGTCAACATCAAAGTAATATTTTTTGATTATTGCGCGTCATATGAATTTCATTGAGTAGTTCGAGCACATCGGATGCTAATATATTGAGTGTGTTATGTCCAATCGCAAAATTTTTTGGAAGAAATGTATACCGGTAGTATTGTTTGTGTGAGCGCGGTAGAAAAGGGTTGTGTTTGGAGTTTTGCAATGCACCGATTGTATGATCCTTCCACTAGAAAGTCACTTGCATACGTGTACTTTAGGTAATCAGGTAACTATTCCGCTCGAACAAAGAATATCCATGTGATCGGATAAAAAGTAATGACACACTTACGTCATACAGTGTAAGGAGAAAAAATAATCAGCTGGTAAAAATGTTTCAAGTGCAACATCTATTGCCTGCAACACATACACATGTTTACATTTTGTCTTCTGTAGTCGTTAAATCGAAAAATATTCGTTCTCGTATTCTGTCGGAAGATCTTTTTCACATTACATTTCGTTCCACGCTATGCAGTCATTCAGATCTTAAATAGTTCGACATTTATTATTGAGGTAGAAGTTCTCTTTTAGTAAGTAAACAATTCATAGTGAAGTCGTCAATAAGTAATATACATTTTCATGATCATCCGGGCATTTCCAAAAAACGACTATTTCACAACACACGTTTCCCTCCGTAAATGAATGAGCATAGAACGTACGACATCCTTGCTGCCACGCTGCCACCAATTGCAAACAAAATTTCTAACCTTGAATTTGAAACAGAGTTCAACCGCAAACTTCAACGCCTCGAGAACACGAACGGGGGAAACATGAGCAAGTAAGTCAATCACGACAAATTTTAATAATATCTTTTTGACATCCAATGAAGTAGTGGTCGCAACTTCATTTCTGATACACAACATTAGTGATTAACAACGATGAGGACGACGATGCTGCTGTTCCTTCCTTTACATTTTTCCTCTCGTAGAATTCTACCTCCGTGAAATTACGTGCGTAAGACAGGATTTGTACAGAAGGAAAAAAATCAACTTTTCCACTTGATTAAATCAACAAATGCATGGACCACTAACAATTTAAATATTTCAATGAAAACAGTTTACCATCATTGTTGATGGAGGCAGCTCATAAGGCTGCTTTAGCTGATGGCGTTGCTCTACCGAATCCAACAGTTTCGAACAGTTCTATAAATGCACAAGCTTCAAGTGCCACATTTTCCAATGTTAGATCACCTTCTGCAACGTTATCATCGTCATCATCGACCAATGCGGCAACGACAACATCGGATATCGTAGCTAATGCCGTAGCTGCTGCTGCCGCAAGTGCAAATATGAATCGGCGACAGCTACAGACAAATAATAATGGACTCTCTCTTTTAGCAAATGCCCCGTCAACCATTGCGGCACCTGTTAGCGGTGTCAAAGATTCAATGCGAACAGGTGGAAGCGCACCCGAATCCCATAAGAAGCTAGGGAAAAAGTCCAACGTAAGCGCTGGGGCAAGTGCAGCAAAGTTTGCTCCGGCAGTCGCTCAGCGTCGAGCGTTGAACAGCATGGCTTCTTCTTCGTCCTCTGCCTCCAATTCTACTTCGTCTTCCAAGAAGAAGGGTCCGTCCTTGCGGCGTGGTAAATGGACAGCCGAGGAGGAAGCATATGCCAATCGCTTAATAAAGGAATTCAAAGCGGGACTACTACCGCTTACGGATGGAACGACACTACGTACATTCCTATCAAAATTACTTAACTGTGACCCGATGCGCATCTCTAAGAAATTCGTCGGCAGTAACTGCATTGGTAAGCAAGTATTCAGGAGGCGAACTGCTGACATCAATCGCTTGACACAAGAACAAATCCAAAAAAGTCGCAACGAACTAAGCGAATTGGAACGTCGCTTTCTTGAACGTGTCGCACAGACCAATCGCGTAAAATCTTCCAGTAACGCTAACTCTGCTGCAGCTGCCGCGCAAAGCTCGCATATTGATCATCATACTGCAATGGGTCATCCCGCGTCCTCAGATCTTCATCACGGCGTAGCTGGCAATCGCATGTACAATGGCGGTGGAATGGCACCCGCGATTAATCAATGGATGCGACCTCCCACGCACGTCTCCAACCGATCTGCTGCTGCTGCAGGACGCGCCTTGCTGGGAAACCCCGGCGTCTCATCTATGGCCAATTCTAACAATACGAAAGATAATAATAATCTGCTAGCTATGGCTGAGATGCAACGCCGGTTGAGCCAACAAAATGTCTACACACAACAACAAACAGCCTTATCAAATGCCGCACTGAATCAAATTACGCGTAACGCCTCGGCTGCACGATTAGCAGCGAATATGGTCGGAAGCTCGTCCAACTCCAACCCAAACAACGTAATGGCAGCACTGCAGCAACGCGCAGCATCTAATAACGCGTTGAGTAACATAGTCGACCGTCAAAGCAGTTTCGATGCGCTAATGAGTCTAGATATTCAGAGCCTACAGAGCATAGATAATTTAGCAAGCTTACTCCAAAATAGTTCATCGCACAATGAACTCCCAAAGAGCGGGATTAAAAACTGGAGCGCGGCTATGGCGCCACCTGCGACGATCCCTATGAGTAGCAACCGCAGTAACGAACATATGGAACAATTGCTACGACAATTAAATTCAAATTCTAACATCGGCGGAGGCTTAAACGTCGAAAGCAAAGGTTTCTCAGGTCAAGATCTCAGCAGCATGCTCGGTGGAGGTACTGGCAGCGGGACGTCGCTGAACTTAGGCAGTCCATATGGCAGCAACGCGAGTTTCAACCACGCCAATCTACTAAGAAATCATCATAATGGTAGTGGTGACAGTGCAAGTACAAGCAATTTACTGGCCGCAGCACTGAACAAAACTTCCAGTGGTAACGCCTTGAATCCCTCAAATGCGTATGCCGCAAGTCAAGGAAGTTTGAATCAAGGCCTCACACAGTTGTTAGCTCGTGATGAATCATCGACGGGATTATCAGCGCTGCGCATGCAGGATGGGTTGCTCAACCAACGAAATAGCAGTGTAGAGGATTTCCTAAGTTTGGTTGCAAATGGAGATATTCCGCATCAGGATCCTCATATGCTGAATGTGCCGCTGCAAACGGTATTGTATGCGACTCAACAACGTCAGCAGCAACAACAGCATCATTTGTATCAGAATAACGTTGGCGCAGATGCAGCTTCCGCGAAGAATGCGGCGCATTTCTTAGCAAGACAGCAACTGTTGGCTGCAGCCTCAAATAATAATACAAACGGAAATATGGGGGCAGGATCGCAAGCTAATGGTCGCTTGGGTAATCTTTCGTATTTGAACGCCTTGAGCAACGTCATTAACGATGGTTCGTCTGCTAGTAACAAGCGGAAATTTGATGATATGGGTGTCAATAATTCCAATTCTGCGGGTGTGTCAGCAACGATTGCGGCTGCCTTAGCGAAGCAAAGGAAGCTGGCGTGATATGGGTGGAATTTACATTATTGTGTGATTTGGTGATTAGTGGCTCATAAATCACATTAAGTTCAAAAAAAAATATACAGAAACTTAATGACTTTAAAATATTATAAATGCGATACATTATTTGTTGTGAGTTGAAGCTTTGACTTATACCTTCCATATTTGAATTTATACTTACGATGAAAGTATTAGTGGAGTGTTCAAGAAAAAATCGATAAAGTAATGATAGTATTCGTCCTTGCTCAAACGAAAAGAAAATGCTCACGATGTCAATAATAATTTTGTTTTTCGCAACAAAGGTATTGATCCAGCGTCCATTGACGATGATACGAGTGTACGTAGTACGTAAGACGTATGCTCCTTATAAATATTGAATAATTAATGCTCCCCTTGTCTACACAGTCACTGGATCAGAAGAAGCATATGTAAGGAGTTACATTAATGCTCGAATGAGTATCGTTCTACTTAGAGCAACGAATCGATGCATTAGAGGTTCCAGGATCTCTAAAAGATGAGCCTTGTGTCGAATCGATGTCGTTGGGAAGGAAGTGAAGGACTTGGACTTCTGAAGAGTGATAATTAAACGTGAAGCAATATTTAAAGATCCGAGCAGAGTTCCAAGTACAATCGATTTAGCCGAATTACTAACAAAAGCACTGAACCTCGTTGACATAAAGACCGTACAAATGTAAAGAGGTGGGTAATACATAACAACTAAGACCGGATGTTATTAATTGTGTGGTAGTAGTCGTACATGATCGAATCATATATAATTTGCATCAATAATTTCCCTCAAGTATTGAATCAAGAGATCCAATAATCAGAGATTCTATTTTCTCTTGTGTTGAACTGCAATTCTAATCATTCTTGATATAATCAGCTAGACATACTTCGAAGCAAAAAAAAACGTCATTGTTTGAAGTAATGACGTGGAAAATCTATATATTCAAAACAAATACAAATTGTCGATGCGATAACATTTTTACTTTCAATGCCAATCGCCATAAATCATTCCTTGAGCGCTGATTATGGAGTCTTATCGTCGCAACTGATTGTTTGTAACATGTAAATTGAAAACGTTTCCGGAATTCGGAGCCCTACACTTTTAGCTAAACTATTTCACGGTTACCATTTTATTTTGAACTAATATAACGTACATTTTTGTATTTTAAAAACTGATATCTGATATCCACATCAACGAAAATTGCTATATTTTGAAGTGGTACAACAAATATTTTGTACTGACAAAAACAAATTTTAGATTAATTCCATGCAAACATCGAATTAGTCCAACACTTATTTTCAATTGAAATCATCACATTTACTACTTAGAAATAATATAACGTATTTTAAAAACTGATATCCACATCAACGAAAATTGCTATATTTTGAACTGGTACAAGAAATATTTTGTACTGACAAAAACAGAATTTAGATTAATTCCATGCAAACATCGAATTAGTCCAACACTTATTTTCAATTGAAATCATCACATTTACTACTTATAAGTATTAGAGTTGATTATTTTGAATTGTGACGTAAAGTATACATAATACAGCGATTTGAGGTTAGTCTTCATATCATTTTGAAATGATTTACTATTATTCCACACAGCAAAAATTTAATGCGACCTCCTCTACTTGTTACAACTATGCACACCTTTTAGAAAAGAATCTTGAATATAAGCAAGCATTATTGCTTTATAATAAATGTATGAGTAATGTTACAAATGAAAACCAATTAACAAAAATAAGTGCAGAATGGGCCAAACCCGCATGCTTCTGCAGCTAGGATATAATCTCTCGGCATGCAATATTTGAATGAAATGGGTGATCCGTAGCTTTATGCTTCATGTGGAGATATATTGGAGCAACTTAACCAGCCACTAGAGGCGGCTGAATCATACCTAAAAGCTGGGTTATTACCAAAAAGTGCCAGTAAATTTCTTGATGCAGAAAAAGCCGTTAGGGTTCTAGACTTTCTTGACAGTACGTCATGTAAAGCAATACTTCGGCAGGTGGGCCGTTCCTTGTTTTTCTAGTTCACGGCCCACCTGCCGAAGTGTTGCTCTACATGTCAGACTGTCAAGAAAGTCTAAAAACAAGGACATATTTGTAAGTCAGAAATAATATTATAGCAAAGCTGGAGACTATGAAAATGCAATCAGGTTGTATATTCTTGACGGAAAAATAGACTTGGCCTTAAATCTTAGCATTAAGAGCAATGATCTGACTTTTGCAAAGAAAGTGGCAAAATACTCTTTGGAACATAACTGGATTAATATAGCAATTCGTTGCTATGTTCTCGCTGATGACATAGATAGCGCACTCAATACAGCGA
>Ga0115008_10002145_pt1 | contig 16342 bp, 19 predicted proteins | sample FraStrMetagenome_FD_87164 | JGI IMG/M metagenome (GOLD analysis project Ga0115008, IMG submission 87164) | Marine eukaryotic phytoplankton communities from Arctic Ocean - Fram Strait ARC3M Metagenome | ecosystem: Environmental > Aquatic > Marine > Oceanic | place: Fram Strait | collected...
ACTGGGTACCCTCCCGAATTAAAACACTTACTATTTATAGTGATAAAAAATTTTATCGTTTCCCCAAAAATGTCCCGTTCGGGAACACCCTGGGGAAAAAAGTGCTTTTATTTTTAAATATTATTTTTCATAAAATCTTTTTAACGTTCGTATATTTTTTCATATAATTTAAATGAAATAAAAATTATTTGGCACTAGCACTGACAGTAATATTGAAAAAAAATGGCGTTCTAGCTTAATTTGCGCCGTAAAACTCTGATATTCTCATAATAAACCCACAAAATTCATAATCAAATGGGGTTCCGATTCTCATTCTAAATGTTCTCCTCATAAGTATAAGTTGAACGTGTAAATTAGAATTAAAGAATGTAGAATACAGAAAGAAAGAAGTTTCGTGCTTATTTGTTAGTACTTATCGAAAAAGTCCTGTTGAAACTGTTATCTCCGAAAAAATTGGAGGGTAGTCGTCATTATTTCTCTTCGCATTCATTGCCGAGGAGAGTGATGATCTTATTTCTGCACTTGATATGTCTCCTCTGAGCGTTAGTAGGGATTTTATATGCTCGGCAGTTAGGTCGGAGTATCGTCCAACCATAGAGCTGAGCTCAAGCTCGATCATGTCTGGACTTGACTTGAGTAAATCTGCAATACTTCGGATAACATCTGATGGGGAGGTTGCAAAATCTTTCGTATTCGATAGCTCTTTGAAATATCTTTTAACTGATAAAAAGCTTTTCCATCTCTTAATTATTAATTTTTATCGTTCGCAATAGGCGCAAATCGAGATATATATTCCGGCCCTGAGGGCTTTTAAACACTCAGAGAAAAGTCATTTTCCCTTTTTAACAAGTTCCTTCCAAGGTAATCTGCTTCAATTATTAGCTGGTCGGAAACTTCTCTTCTTTCAGTATCATTCTCGTATCCAGAAGCGCTGAATTTTATCTTCCCATTCGCAGGTTGAATAATTGCCGCCACATAACGAACAGTGACGCGTCTCTCGAGCTCTTTGATCAAGCTAAAAAGGGAAAGTGAATATTTGCTGACGTATTATTCTTTTGACTCACCTAAACAGATGCTCTGGGCGCAGTGAGGCAAAGTCTTTCGAGTAGTCTGTCACCGTAGCGACAATTGTGTCAATTGGTCGTCCACCAGGTGTCCCAGACGACTCAAGCCACTCCGATTTTGTCATGATTTGGCCCAACACCTCGTTCAGATCCATCATCACCTCCTCGACCAGAAAAGTGCATCCTTTTTCAGCCGCTTCTTCGGCGATTTTGGCAATTGGACTATCGTAACTATCTATAAATTTTGTTTTATTGAGGGTAAAAACATCGTAGAAGGCCCATAAGGATTTACTGACGGAATGTTGTTTTAAAAAGTCCAATATTTTACCTCTTTGAATCTGAAACTTGGTTGCAATCTCCGTGAAATTGTCCGCTAGCATTCGGCAATTATTAATCGTCGCCACACTGTAATTATGATACCACTGTGCAGCGTTGCGTGTCCTTAGATGTTGATCTTTAAAGTCTGAGAGCGCGGCAATAAGCTTCTCGAAGAACTCCGCCATTTCCAGCACAATGTCATTAAAAATTCTGTCTTTTATCTCGTCGCTAATTTGCTTCGTAACGCCGAGGATTTCACCCACCATCTGTGCAAGAATGACAGGTAGGTCGGTAACGAAATATCCATCGGCATCTCCGCTTGGTGGATCTGCTTTGCGCCATTCTTTTACTTCTTGTTTAATGGCGTTCTCAAGCCATTGCCTTATGTTATCTTTTGTAGAGCCAATGTAAACATTGATAAGTGCGGCTTGTTCCGAGCCATCGAGAAGCTCTGGAAGGCGCTCCTTTGCGATGCCAAGTTCTGGATTGCCCATGTAGTTTTCATTCGCATAATGGTTGAGGAAGATCAAAAGCTCGATTATCGTCTTGCCTTCGATGCCCTCTCTTATCAGTCGATTGATTTCATTTGCAAACGCAATGTGATACCAGTTGGTAAATCGTTCGAAAATGTTCCAACTTGGCGGGAAGCATGGCGCCACGATATGTTTGAGAAGAATCAGTTCCGTGACGGAATCGCTTCCTATTTTTCTTTATCCGGATAAGCAAATTCTTGATCGGCTGCTTCCACGGAAACAGAAGTAAATATAACAATCAAGATTTGCTTATCCGCGCCTAAGCTGTCCCCCGAGCCAGCCCTCGCCAGCTGTCTTTTCAATTCTGAATTTAGCCTCAGTCGTGCTCTTTAAACTCTCAAGAACAGACTCTCGCCATTCTTTTGGGCGGCCCGGGGGCGCGAAGCCCGAATACGTTTTTCTTCTACTGGTCTCTTGATCGATTGAATGCTCCCGTTCAATAATTCTCAGGGCGCTGACACGAGCTTTTTAAATGATTCACTTGCTAAATGGGCGAAAGGAAACTGAAAAGTCACACTGTTAGTCACGCATTGGCGCTAGAAGTTTTAATTTAATGACCACTGGTAATCAACTGAGGAATTTTATTAGTGTGTATTCAAAAGCTCTGCCTGACGAGAAGCTCTGGTTTCGACTTTGCTGTCGTGAAAGAATCGCTTATGATGCTGGATATTTTCCTGAGAGAAGGATTAAACAAATATCAAAAGACAAACATGATATTTAAACAAAAAAGATCAGCAGGCTTACAAGCAGTTTTACCTGTAAAGCTCGCTTGATACCACTTCCACATCTTGAAAGTATCTATTGAGAAGTGTTACGTCACCCTGACTTCCATTTTCTAATTTGTGTTGCTCATAAAGCAGCTCGTCTCTCGAGATTTCGAGCTCGCGTATTGTCTTATGCGCTTCAAGGAGCTTATCTTCTTTCAATTGATCACGTGCCGCTTGCACGCTCTCAGGCACAGTAAATATCTGTCTCAAGTTGTCCATTGCGGAACTAAGTTGCCGATGCTCAGCGGAGATATCCTTGATCTCGCGAATGTGTTTATCGTGGAAGGCAGTGTCCATCATTTCCTCCACTGTCCTCATTGTCTTTCTGACTTCCTGTACATTTTCGATCGCTGATTTCAGCTGCTCAATGCCGAATCGAACGCCGTCGAGTTGTGAATGTACAGCAGTTTTTAGACGCGATTCAACTCCCATGCGCTTTCTGGCAATGCCTTATCATAATTTTAGGTTTTTAACTCTTTCGAGAAGAATGGGGAATTAGTAATTCCGAGTTACCTTTTTTATACTGATCAACTTTATCAAGCTGATCAGGTCGCTGAAGCAATTGTGCGACTTTTTTCAGAGCTCGTTTTTCTGCTTCTGCTGTGTCAATATGCAGGTCATTTTCGAATTTCATTACTGTTGATTTATTACGCTCTGAAAAGTGTCGTCCTAACTTATTAATAATTAATAAATATTTTAATTTCAACACTCTATGAATCACATGATGTGTTTGTGAAGATTTGGAGGCAGTATGGTGAACAGTTTGTAACTGACTTTGTCTTCGAGGTCTTTCAGGTCGATAACGCACTCGTGTATCAAATGAAGTATGCTCAGTGATGCTTTTTTTGGGCTCGAACTGTTCAATTAATTTTTAATAAAGGTTTACAAAATTTCGTTAAATTCAAATTATCAATTGTGAGTGCGAATCCTCTCCTAGAATGGTAATAAATCCCGTACTAGACCAAAACAGTTTCCTCGCAGCTGCAACAGAGTTGATTCCGAGAGTCCACTGCGCCTGATAGTACGCCATGATGCTTCCTCCCATCGCAATCGCAACAAGTGGCATGTATCGAAGCCAAAACGCATCGTTTTCCCCACAAGGAGTGATTTTTTCATTCTTTGACAGTTCCTCATGAGCAAACAAAAGCAACAACGCAAAGCACAGGATGGAGCCGATCGACCAAACTTGATCCCACCGACCAGTTATGCCAAGCATTTTGTAACCAGCGCGATGGTACTCTGGATTGCGCTCAACAGCAAGCCCGTAGAAGTGTGGAAATTGCCAGAAGAAAAGCAAGCCAGTTGGAACTATCCAGAAATTATTCACAAATTCGCCGCCAGTATTTGTCAAGTAGCCCATGAGCGGCGGAATTGCACCAACTAGAGCACCTATTTGAGTATTGACCCAACTTTTTCGCTGAAAACGCCTTCAATTTTCAATTTTAGAAATTCGCAAACCTTCAACGTTGTATAAATCCAATAATACAGCCACACATTAAAAACTCCAAGTCCCGCAACAGTCGCATTACATCCCGCTGCAAGAATCGCTCCACCGTAAACGACATTTTTCATCCCGCTTATTTGCGCTTCGTAATGAGCTAAATCATATCCATTGTATGATCCTCTTTTGACGAGTTCTCTCAGTCGGGTACGCTCCATTTGCCGGTCATAAGTGACCTCATGCTTTTGATTGAACGTATTTGCCGCCAGTCCAAGTCGATAAATTCCGTAGTAAAGACATCCAAGCTCCAACAGATCTATACTATAAAAATCTGGTTTCAGTCCCTTAATCACATTCTACCTAAAAGGATATCCCACCATCATGTAGCCAATAATGCCAGCCAATCCATTCGACCTCGAAAGAGCATCTTTCCCAACGCCCTTGTGAAAAGCACGATCAGGCGCGTACGATGGTCTCAAATTTCCCCAGTTCGAAAAGTTACTCGTAAGCTTTCTCACTTCACTCTCATCTGCCTCGCCATCTTTGATGATTCCGAGCGCGCTCTGATAATCAATTGTCTTTGTGCCGAGAGCTGCTTCGCACTTGGGCGACTTTTTCAAATAAACAGCGTAAGATCGACTTGCCCGTATCATCTCATTGTCTGCAGAAACTTTCTCCCCCAAGCTGAATAAACAAAACAATGAGATGAAAGAATTTTACAACTGTTTATTATTTAAATGATTTCCGCCGGAAACAAGCTTGTTGGAGATAAAAGGAATGTACAAAAATTGACGAGCAAAATGTTGATAGGAGCTAAAGAAGAAAAGCAAGGAGCAATATTGTGGCAACGATGATGAAAAACGGGAGACAGCTCTTGAGAAAGCCACATAAATTTACAAAGCGACCTCTGATTAACAGCATCTGCATTAATTGGTTTCGTAAATATCTTCATATTACGAATATTTAGCTTTTTTAGGATTTACGAAACCGTACCCAACAAACGCTGACCATATTCCAGCTTGACTTGCCCTTGTACTCCATCAAGTTTAACGCCATCGCTACGTGACTGTGGCAGTTATCACTGGAAAATAGAAGTTAATTATCGATCAGAAATGCCCCTTATCACCAGCATAAGTTGTGCATACGTCCGTTATACTCGTCTGAAGCTTCTTTTACCGCAGTATCCCATTGCTTCCCACTAATATGTGTTGGATCAAGTTGGACGTATCTTGTTGTTTTTCCAAAAGCAAGGTTGTCTTCCGAAACATAATATGGCCCAGCAAAATCACGAATTACGCCATTTGAATACGCGATCCCTAAAAATCGATTGCCAGTTTCTAAATTGATAAAATGCACTAACCGACATGGCCAATAAATGGCAAGAACCAGGAAATACAAGGTAGTGGTGTCCAAACGATGCAAAAGGGAAAGCGATCTTTCTTTGTATCGATGGGTTTCATTATTTCTCCCGATTCGTCAACCATCAACTTCTTCAAAACACAATATTTTACAAATACGGCGTACGTTATTGCCTATTTATTCAGAAAAAGAACATGTTTTAGGCTGGCAGGATACAGTAAAGTTCGATGGAGGTGTACCAGAGTGATACCGCGAAAGTAACCTAATCCCAAAGTTTGATCGTTCCGTCCCATGAGCATGTGACGAGTTTGGATGGCTCCTTGGGCAGCCATGTTGTACAGATGACGACTTCATCGTGCGCCTTGGATTAGTTAAGCCCTTCGTCATACGTTTCTTTATCATACCTTGAACTTTGAATAAAGTCTCGTGGTTTTCCAGTCCCAAATGTGGACCTTTCCTTGTCCATCACCAGAACAAAGATAACTCATGTCTGGACTGAAAGTCGGCACGCACGCATATCCGGCAACAAGGTGACCCTTGAAGATCTTCTTACGCTTTGGTCGGAATTTACCTCCAGTGCAATCATATGTCTGAATCGTGTTGTCCAGCGATTGAAGGCAAACAAAGCGATTGTCTGGAGACTTCACAGCTGCGGGCATTGAGTGCATGCCTGAAAATAAAAGTTTTTTTCGACAAAAAGTTCTTGTTCAACCTGGATCGGCGATATATTTGAAATCAACTGGAATATCCCATTCCCAGACCCGAATCGACTTGTCATCAGAAGTTGTGACAAATCTTTTGTTGTCATCAATAAACGTAATAGAGTTAATTGGATTCAAATGACGATCGTATTCTTGTACAATATTTCCAGATCTGATATCCCACGCAGAAACCTATGAAAAAATAGAACAAGGACAATTTTATAATGAAGTACTTTTTTATCATTGCAACCAGCAAGGAAAATATGTTGTTTGTCTGGATCAGGGTTGAACTTGACGACGTATGGAATTTTTCTGTTTGTGAATTTTGAAATGCATTTTCCAGTTTCAGTGTCCCAGTATTTGATGAATCTGTCATATGAAGCGCTGATAAAGTTTTCTCCTAAAATTCGGATAGATATTTTGGCATTTAATTCCATTAAATTTATTGTCCACAAACCTTTTAGCGTCATATCAGTCTGCCTGACGCCCTTGGAATGTCCGTCGTATGTCCTTAAAAGTCTTCGCTTTCCATAAGTTTCCCAGAGCTTCAGTTTGTTATCCATTGAAGCAGATAATAATAAGTGCCCAGTGCCCGGAAAAAGCTGAATATTCGTGACTCCTTTCTGATGTCCTTTGAATGTGTGAATTAGTTTCTTCGGAAGATAGCATCGCTCGACAGTGTGCGTCTCTTTCCAGTTGACGCCTTGGTCCATAGGAGGGTGAAGGTAATTTCTGCCCAGGTAATCGTTGGGATCTTTTTATTATTTAAGATCAGTAAAGAGATAAATCTACCCACCGTTGATATGAAGCTGGGTCTTTTCCATAACGACGTCGTCATCGTCGTCATTCGCCTTCGATCTGTTGCTTCTTTGTTGCCGCTTTCGGATTTTGCCTTATTATTTTAGAACTGGTCGGTGACTAATTTTTTACCTAAGATATCATCAAGCTCTTCTCTGACCTCTCCAGCTGGGTTTGTGTCTTCCATGCTTTTCTCGTCTTTGTATTTCGCCCAAGGTCCTTTCCAGCCTTCAATGTCACCAGCATCATCATTTTTCACGCGCTTTCGCTTTTTTCTTTTCACATTCATCCAAACACTTCCACCTTGCTCGACAGCTTTTTGGTCGATGCCGTGGTAACTCGTGACTGTTTGCATGTCCTAATTTTTCCATTTGATTACACACAGTTTCAAATTCTTATACGAACCTCTTCAGGATTACCAAACGGCTTTGATGGATCGATGGCTGTTCCATACGAGTGAAAATTTCTACGTTGCGTTTCGAACGCAAAGTCCGAGATGTGTTCTTTCTCTGCATATCCAGCTAGTGTATTTCTTTCTGCAGCAGCCTGCGTGCTTTTGAGTGGATTTGATGGCCCTTGCTCTGGCATATACATTTCCTCAACTGTCGGGTTGAAGACGATCTCTCCTTTTGTAAGGTCAACACTTCTTCCGTTGTGAACATCGTACTTTGTGATGACAGTTGGCGCTGTCACAATTTCCATCGAAGGTTTAATCGACGCTGGTTTCTTAGTTGAAGTCATATGCGCTAACGCGTCTGTTTGTTTCGCGCAATTGAGGTTTTCCTCGTCTGACTCTGAGTCGGAGCCTTTATAAGCTCCGAGCGCGGCTAGAGTTGCCATTTCAATTGCTCAACTCTTAAATTTTATACTTTTTATTCTTCGTGCAAATTATACATATTTTTACAGTTTATGACAGTTTAGTTTTGTAAGGCTGGCATCGGATTAGTGTCCTCGGAGATTTGATACAAAACTGGGCTCCCCGAATCTTTGTCAGTAAGCTTGTAGTAAAATTTGCCACCAACATGAACAAATTCTCCTTCCTTCGGAATTTTCAATTTCGGATCAACTTGAGTTATAGAATTTGGAGGTAAAAAAATTTCAGAACTGGAACTCGGACCGGACTTTATGAATTTGGACGATGAAGGTAAAGAGGAAGTAAAAGGCCTTTTGGACGATTTTTTTCGATCGAGAGATTCTCCTCCTGCTTTTCGCTTTTTTGATTCCATCTCAACCTCAACTTCCGCTTGGAGTTCAGCGGATAAATGTTGTATCCGAGGCTCCATGCTTTCTACGATAGCAAGAAATTGTGATCCAGGCCTCACATCGCACTGTTCCACGTGGTTGTCAAGGGTTATTTTCTTTCGAAACATTACCTATCGATAGTATGAAAAATAAAGAAATAAATCATTCAATACCTTGCAATGCGGACACTGATAAATTGCTTTTGATTTTAATCCAAAATCTTGCTGATAATCGGCAATGAATAGCTCCGATGAAGCTGGAATCGTATAAAGTTCTTTTCTTTCCAAATCTGGCATGTGGATATCGTGAAGATCTTCTATCTGCGAACTGTTGTCGAGTACGTAGTAGCCATCAGGCCGGAGCAAATACTGAAATCGTTGTCTCTTAGTTTTTACTTTATGTTTTGGCTCTGCAAAACGTGTATCGTCATCTTTGTGATCTTTCCTAAAGTGCTGAGATAGCTTGAACCCGCGAGTGAAGACTTTGTCGTGGCATATGTGACATTTATAGCCTTAAAAATATGATAAACAGAAGTAGAAAGTTTCATTTTGCCTTTTACTTGCTCTCCAGAAGTTGTTGTCTTATGCTTGAATCGTTCATGGTATCTGAGACTCTTCAAAGTCGTCGTTACATAATCACAGTTTTGGCATTTGAACTCTCCGGACTTGTTATGCGTCACAATATGCGCCTTGTAGTCCTTAAGTGTTTTGAAATACTTATCGCAAAACGGACAGGGTCCAAATTTACGCTCATCGGAATGGACATATTGCATATGAGTCGCTACGCTCCTGAAATTTCTTCCCATGAAGCTGCAGCTGTTTACTGGACAGGCAAATTTTCTGTTGTGATTTGTTAAATGATCACGAAGGAGAGTTTTTGTAGCGAAGGACTTTCCGCAAATATCACAAGAAAGATCGACATTAGTTGGACATTGACGAGAAAAATGCTCATCAAGGCGTTTGCCACATGACAATCGCTCGCAACAAAAAGGACAAGCAATCGGTTTAAGTTTTATGTGAGTTTGAACATGAGATTTCAGTCTATTCATCGTCTTGCCTCCTTTGGAAGTTGTATCGACAATAAAATCGCATCCTTCCCAATTGCAACCGATCATTGTATCCTTTTTCCACATGAGCGGGTTCCAATAGCAGTCGACTTCATCGTGCAAATGGCGCATAAGAAATTCAGGAATAAATGAAAAATAATGACATGGCTCGACGTCGTCTCTTGGGATAATCCATTTGCATTCTCCGCCGAACTGTGCCATCTTCCGAAACTGTGTAGCGGGCTCAATATGGTTTGAGAGACAAGGTGGAATTCCGCCAGAGTGTTGGAAGTTTTTCGCGATATCTTTCTTACGGACATGCCGAAGGCCACACTCTTCAATGCGAACTTGATGAGCGTGACAGTAAGTATGCCGGAGGTAGTCGTCGACGTTATCTCGATCAAATTCGTATCCGCAGACGTTGCCTGTGACGATCTGGAGATGCCCTCTTCCTTGGACCGTTCTCCTCCATTGGCAGCTCTTCGGCATGTATCTTTCGAACTCTTTGTTTAGCGAGTCTCTCAGTCTTTCTCGAGATGAGTTGTCTTTCGTATCGAAGTGACAGACGTAGTCAAGCAGCGCGCTGTTATAGTCTTCAGTTTCAGAACCACCAGGGAGCAAACTTCTTATGATATGATCTTTTATGTGATTTAAATAATTGACGTATGCATTCAGCTGAGGATCAGACAGACTCCCCATCCGAAGAGCGCTTGGTTCAGAAGGATTATAGATAAACTCTGCGCAAATTCCGCAGAAATAAGGGGCGAGTTCTTCAGTTTCGTCTTTGATGGTTGAAGTTGTATCATGAACTAAATCATCGCTGTCCTCGACTTCATAAGTGAAACTCTCTGCATATTCATCGTTGACATGGGCTGAGTATGATGTGCCATCAACAGTTCCAGAAACTGAAAGTAAATTCTCGATATTTTTCAGTTAAAATAACAAGAATAATTTTTACCAGATTGAAAATCTTCAATAGTGCAACTATTCAAGTCGCTCTCAGTCTCACTTTCATGATACGACTCCAGATCCATCCCGAGCCCTTTCAGAGGCGTGAATCAAATATCGCCCGATCAATTATTTCCGTTTTCTAAATAAGATATTTTAAGAAAAATTGAACTGTTGGAAATTTACTATTGATAGACAGGTTCTGATAACCAGAGTTTTGGGAAATTCTTCGATGGACGGCGATCTTTGAAATGACAAGATCTTTAAAAGTTTTTAAATGTGGTAACCCACCACTTCCACCACTTTTAATAGAATCTGCTCTAGAGACATTTTTATCATATTTCTGGCAATGAATCTATTTGAAAACTTTCCTGAGCGGCTTATTTAGCTTTGAAATCTCAAGAACATCGTTTTCACTAAGAGAGAAGTCGAAGATATTCGCATTCTCTTCAATTCTTGAAGGAGTTGCGGATTTCGGAATAACAAGAACTCCTCGTTGAAGTTGATATCGAAGCAAAACTTGCGCAGGCGACTTTCCATGATTCTTCGCGATTTCAAGTACGATTGCCTCGTCGACAAGAGTTTTGCCTTTCGAATCCAGAGTTCGTTCAATGCGTCCAAGAGACATGAAAGAAGTGACGGAAATGTCGTTATCAAGAAGAAACTGGACTGAATCTGGCTGATCCAGCCAGGGATGAAGCTCGATTTGATTGTTGACAGGTTTAATCCGGCAGTTTGAAAGAATAAGGCGCACTTGATCATCGTCGAAGTTTGAAAGACTTAAAATCTGTGTAAAACCAAAATCGATAATTAAAAGTAATGAAATCGAATTTATGCCTTTTTTGGAGTAAAACTCACCCAATGTGCCTGACGAGACCTTCATCAACGGCTTTCTCGAGCTGTGCCCAGACGTCTACGAGCTCATAATCGTCGAAAATGTCATTGCCAGTCTCGTCGGTCGCGGTTGTGAATGGAAAATCGGCGCCCGACTCGGCTTCCGTCGGTTTCATGCCCCAAGGCGCATGGATAATGTAAAGATCTATATATTCGCTATTCATTAAATTTAGTGAATGTCGAATCGCAGGAAGAATTTTGGATGGTTTGTGGAAACCAGAATGCAGTTTTGAAGTCACGAAAATATCCTCTTTTTCATGGATTTTAATTTTATGATAAAATAATTTATAATTTTTTCATTAAATCCCGTGCCTCTACTTTTCAAAACACCTTCTTCGACTGATTCTGCAATTGCTTGACCAACTTCTGTTTCGTTCTTGTAAATAAAGGCAGTATCAAGCAGTTTGTAACCAGTTTTGATGGCATGTTTCATCGCAGAAACTCCAGAAACACCATTTAACTTGTAAGTTCCAAGGCCGACGGCTGGAATGGAAAAACCGCTTTTGCAACGAAAAACACTCTTTGAAAGATTTGAAAGCTCCATTCTTAACAAATTTATTTTATTCAGAAATTGAGAAATCTGTAACGTTTGTTTTAAAAATTTAAAAGAATTAAACAGTATTATGGTTTTTCGATTTTCGTAATTCTTGTTTCTCTTGTAATCTTCAGAATAAAAACAGCATCAATTACGGAGCATGATTCATAAGTTATTATATCGCTCATATTCTTATTGCTTCATTTTATTTTCCTTTATTTTTCCCATTTTTTTCAATTCACAAAATCTCCCTTTGGACGGCGCCTGGGGCCAATCGCAAATCGAGCAAAAGAGAGGAATCTATTTTATTTAAAAAAACGTTTCTTTATCTAAACAGGAAGAAGAGAAAATAAAATAAGAATAAAAATGAAATGTCGCTGATAAGGATCGGCTCAAAAAAATTTTCGAATAGAAAAAAAAGTAGCTAAAACCTTGCTCAACGAAGCAAAAAACGTAGCTACGCGTCACATCAATGTAAAAATAATTGTTAATTTTGAGTCGTTATCAGACACAGTAAACTCGTCGGCCGTCGGACACTGTCCTGCGGAGTGAACAGCTGTAACGACTGTCTTCTTGACAGGCGCCAGCATCTTTCGTCGCCATATCGGAGCCGTCAAATTCGAGAGCTTGGATTTTTGGGTGCCGTTGCCAGGACTCTTTTGACAAGAGCAGCTGTTGTTGGTGAGACAAATTAATATCAGACAAGCAGACTGAATTTTCTAGTTGGCGGTATTGGCGCGACTGGATATGCAATCGATAAAAAAGTTCGAACTTGGGAAGGAAAGCCGTGAAAATTTTCCCCGCAGAATTCTTTTTGATCGCGTAAGAATCGCCTTATCTTTAAGCGTTTCCGTTTTTCCGGAATTGTTTCGATGCCAGACTGGAGCATCTTGGAGGAGCTTGTCGTGGAATCTAGACGTCTGATCTAAGACTAGACCTTGATAAATTGGCCTATAAAACCAAAATTGTTGTCATAACTCATCAGTGAGATTATAAGAATTATTAAAATTATTCAAATTAGCATTTTTTGGAAATCAAAAAAAGTAATTTTGCATGATTTTTATTCGAAATATATATTTTTTATGGGTCAAAAACATCAACTCACGAGTGTAATACTCAGATGTGTGATAATCTTGCTAGAGAAGAAAGAAAAGAGAAACCGATCGACTCCTGAAATCGATCGTGCAGTGGGCCGAAAACGCCCTTTGCAGGTTGTTTTTGCGTATACACACACGATTTTACGTATATCATACGTATAATGCATTATTTTTTCACGAGCTGTGAAAAGAGGAGTATTTTGGGCCAGTTGTCGACGGGCTTGATGCGATCAAAGGAGTTGCCAGACCTGGAGCAGATTTGCTAAGAGACTTCAAAGATGATTTTTTTTCGAAATTCAACGTCGAGAAAGAGTACAAAGATTTTGAGAAAATTATTGAAGAGCAGAAAAGAGAAGAAAAACGCGATTATGAGAATGAAAACGGGCAAAAACCTGATGTAAAATTACCAGCTACTGTCGCTGCAGCGATTTTTCTATCGGAGGTAAGTATTATCTTAATACTTTTTGTAAAAAAAGATAGTTATTGTCTTCATTTATGTCATAAATCAACCACTTGTATGATAAAAATTCTAATAATTTTTTAATTTAGAAAGAAGATGATCCTAACGCAAAGAAAGATTATGCGGAAAAAGATTTAGCGAGTTTAGCAAACGAATTAGAAGAGCTTCGAAATGAACTTGCGGTGAGTCGATCGATTGCGTACGAGAATCGTGAGCTTCTTACGATAATCATTAGAACGCGTTACGAGAACGGAGAATCTACGAAGAGAGGCTTGTCAAATCGGACAACGATTTCGCAGAGGTTCAAAAAGAAAGACAGGAATTGCTGAGTACTATTAGAAGATTACAGGATTCAGCAAGGTAACACAGTTAGTCATTGCAAGAGAAGTGACCAATAAGTTGTTCACTTGACTTTCGCTAAAGTACGAGCAAAGCGAAGCTATAAGCGCGAAGAGGAGCGCAGCTTCGCATCAAAAATCAAAGCTTCGCGCTTTAAGCTTCGCTTCGCTGAACCATTTCTAGTAAGGGTTAGAATTGAAATTTTTCAGCCAGCAAGAAGTTCGCCATCACAGAAAAGTGGAAAAACTGGAATCAGAATGTTCTGACCTCCATCAGCGCCTTGCTCATGCGAAAAGTCAGAAGAAATCAACCTCCCAATCGCAAGCTCCAAAAAGCATGGTGGAGCAGTACTCGCAGGTGCTTGATGAGCTTGAGCATGCACGCCTTGTGTGCCCAAATGTAGATCCGCCAGATTTGCCCCGCGTGATAGTCGTCGGAGACCAGAGCAGCGGAAAGACTTCTGTGCTTGAAGCAGTAGCCAGGTTAGTCCGTGTTTATAATTTCGTTTCAAGGAAATAGGGTCCGTTCGGTTGTTGACTCCAAATTAAGTCAGGGTTGCGAATCTTGTTAATTATTGAGTTTATACTTCAGAGCGCGTATATTCCCTCGAGGTGGCGGCCAGATGATGACGCGCTCGCCAGTAAAAGTGACAATTGCAGACGGGCCGCGCCATATAGCCAGTTTTCCTGATCAACCAGATAAATACTTTCGCCTCGACGATGAAGAACACCTCAAGCAGCTCAGATCACAGATTGAGCACAGAATGGCAAGGGCCTGCCACGGCGGGTTGACGATTTCTTCAGAAGTTGTTCCAATCAATGTAGAAGGTCCAGGACTTAGGAACGGTTCAATTGCGAGAATTTCTTACCTTATTAATGTTGGATATTTAAGCTTTACCCTTGCGGGGTAAGTGACCTAATCGGTAGTATTCGAATTCAGCAAAAAATGGCCGAAGTTAAAGAGCGAAGCTGAGCTCTGCGCTAATATCAATATTCGAGATATTTTGACGCGTTTAGCTTTCCTTTGCTGACGCCATTTTTTGCTAAATTCAAGTAAATAACTAACGTCAAAAAAAATTTGATTCCGTACGAAGACGAATGGTTCTTGTCGATTTGCCAGGTCTTATATGCACTGAAACAGCTGGAATTCGACCCGGAACAGCAGCTGAGATTTTAAACTTGGCGCGTGAACAAATGGATTTTCCAAATGCGATCATACTGTGCGTCCAAGACGGCTCTGTTGACGCTGAAAGGTCACAAGTGACGAACTACGTGCGAGAGGCGGATCCCACGGGCGAACGGACACTTCTCGTACTTACCAAAGTAGACAAAGCGGTAGCCGATCCTGTCCGGCTCAAGCAGATTTTAGATGGAAAGCTGTTTCCACTCAGAGCGCTCGGCTATTTCGCCGTTGTAACGGGAAACGAGAATAAAGATGCATCAATTGCAGAGATCAGAAAAAGTGAAAATCAGTTCTTCCAGCAATCGCCGTTGCTTAAGTCGGGAATTCTTCAGCCGGACCAGCTCGGAACCAACAATTTATGCGATGCAGTCTCAAAGCTCTTCTGGCGCATTGTAAAGAACAGCCTCAGCGGGGAGCTTCAGAAGCTCAAAGAGCAGCTTTTTATCCTTGAATCTGAATGGAAAGCTCAGGTACAAAAGACTTCACGGGCTCATTTGCAAGTAGCATTTCAGTATCGTCACAGAAGAGAGCTCGATCGAGACCAAACCTTCGGTCGAGTTAAAGAACAGCTTTTCGACCGAATGGTGCTTATGAAGAATCTAGGAAAGGCCCTTCTAAATTGATATTTTTCGGTAAATACTGAATTTCTTAATTAAGAAATTTGACAAAATGGCGATGTTGATGCCGATGAGAGAGAATTACCGGCCGAGTCGGACTCGGAAGAACATCATTAAAATATAAGAATGACCTGTTAATAGACCCGGGACAGTTTGAAAACGACCTGAAGGCGAAATTATGGGAAACCATCGAATCTTATTTTCTCCACGAAGTCTATCTCGCCGCAGAAGGAACGTTCGCGATTACCAAAATATTTTTATAAATTAGTTTTTCTGCTTCAACAGCAGAAAACAAGCAAAGTCTAAATATCCATCATGACGAATAATTTGACAAAGTGGGCATTTATGAGACTTTTGGTAACCGTAAAACTAAGACAGCGCCAAGTCAAAGGAAGAGTTCAAAGCTATTTCCGACCTTCGGCTCCGAAAATTCTCGAACCAAGAGCTGCCGAATCAAGTAAGAGATAGAGGGAAATTTCATGAAGCCTATTTAACCCTTGCGAGAAAAGTGACTAACTTGTCGACTTGAATTACGCTAAATAATTGCTTTGAATTGAAATATTTTTAAGTTGAGTCGATTTAAAACGGTTGCTTAACTTAGCTTGCAATTAAGTCGCTGGAAGCGGTCAGAGCCTTGCTGATTGCGCGCTTTGCCGAACTCGTTTTGCCAGAACTGAGCAATGAGGCTAATGCCGAACATACAACACTTTATCAAAAGATTTCAAATGATGTCCAAAGAGAATTTGATGGATACTTCAAATCAAACAAAACTGCTCGAGCGTCAGGTTATCTATTTTAAGTCCTTTCAAGAAATTTAATTGATCACCTGCTAAAACGTAATAAAGATCTTTCTCAAAATTATAACAATGTTTATACTTAAAACTTTATAGAGCTACGCGTTATCCAACAATCGACAATCGAGAACAGATTCATCAACTCAAAGATCGAGTGGCAATCTGCCGCTGATCGACTGAAAAGAACACTTCACAATGATGTTGAAAA
>Ga0115008_10002146_pt1 | contig 16341 bp, 22 predicted proteins | sample FraStrMetagenome_FD_87164 | JGI IMG/M metagenome (GOLD analysis project Ga0115008, IMG submission 87164) | Marine eukaryotic phytoplankton communities from Arctic Ocean - Fram Strait ARC3M Metagenome | ecosystem: Environmental > Aquatic > Marine > Oceanic | place: Fram Strait | collected...
AGTAAACTTTGCGAATGTATGGATGAAGCATTTAGATTCTACTTCCCAGAAGAGTTACAGCATAGAGCTACTTGCCGACTAGATGTAGATATCTGGGGTCCGACTATGGAGGATGGGGAGACAGGAATGGTAGGTTACGATACTATTGCATGGCAAGAAGAGACAGCACCTTTTAAAATGCAAAAGATATATATTGATGAAAGAGCATTGGCTGACTATGAAAGGTTTAAGCCTTATATGTTTCCATCAGAAGAAGAAGAGGGAGATTTATCATGGCTTTAAGTTTAACCATTAGAATGTCAGACGATAGACGATTAACAGACCTTACCGAGTTCGTGGAAATCAAGGACAATAGAGGTAAAATCATCAGAATAGCAGTAGCTAAAGCATCTAAGAATAAGGTGAGGATGGTATTTGATGCAGAGAAAGAGTTCAATATCGTTAGGAAAGTCTTGACTAAAGAGACATAAATATTTACAGTATTAGAGAGGAAAACTATGAAAAATATAATTTTAATTACAGTATTGGCTTTTACATTTCTATCATGTGGTAGAAACAATGGTAATAATAATGCATACGAAATGCTTAAAGATAGCTTCGGATGTAGTTACAGACTACCAGTAGGGTCTACATTCCATCCACGTTATTTAATCAATAATAATAGGTGCAGATGTAACTATGTTAATAATAGATACGTTTGGGCTTATCGTGGTGGTGTGAGATTCTAAAGCCAAAACCGCATCAGTTAGAAGCGGCAGAGCTTATCAATTCCAGACATTATCAGGTATTAGCTGATGATATGGGATTGGGTAAGACTTTTACATCTATATTAAGTTTTTTAGATACGATGGATTTAGGATATTGTGTGGTCGTTTGTCCATCGTATTTAAAGCTAAATTGGGTAGAGGAATTTAGGAAGTGTGCACCGAAAGTTAAAGTTAAAGTTCTTAATACAAAAAAATGTATTAAAAAGTTCGACAAGTTAAAAGATGATGTTGCGATTATCTCCTATTCCATGCTTCACAAATTTCCTACCCTTTTTAGATATGCTACTTGTATAATAGCAGACGAAGCTCATTACTTATGTAATATGGAAGCACAAAGGACAGCAGCGTTTCACTATTACATAAGTAAATTTAAGCCTCTTAAAACAATGTTACTAACCGGAACACCTATAAACAATAGGGTTAAGGAATTTTACAGTCTGTTAAAGATTACTGAATATGGGGGATATACTGATGGAGCAATACTTAAAAGATTTAAAACTGACGAGTGTTTTGCTGAATACTTCTCAATCCCTACAACGATTCAATTCTATAGAAATAGACGTCTCATATCCAATACAACTTACAGTGGATTCAGAAATCTTAAAGAACTTAAAGCCCTTATGGAAACAAGAGTTATCAGACGAGAAAATGTGGAGGGTCTTAACTTACCCTCTATTCAATTTAAACGTATTAAAGCTTTCAAATACAAAGAGAATAGCCGTCTTGAGTTGGGATTTAACGAATATAAAGAGCAAGTTGATAAGTCGATTACTACCGCCAAGGTTTCAAGTGCTGTTCGTAAAGCACCTATTACTGCGTCTTATGTAAAGGATCTATTAGATAAAGGACACTCTCCACTACTAGTATATTCTGACCATAGAGAACCATTAAGAATAATGATGGAGAAGCTTAGTAAGTACCGCATAGATACTATTCATGGTGAAGTCGGTATGGATAAGAGAAATGTCATTAAGACCAAGTTTCAAAACAATGAGCTAGATATATTATTCTGTACTATTGGGGCAGCTAATGCCGGTCTAACTTTAACGGCAAGTAACCATATAATCTTTAACGATTATTCGTGGACACCGAGTAAAAATAGACAGGTAATAAAGCGTATCAATAGGATAGGAGCTACTAAGACTAGCTTTATCCATTCAATGCTAGGGGACCACCTAGACGAGCGTCTACTAGAAAGTTTAGAAGAAAAAGAAAATACTATAAAAAATGTATTGACTAAGTAGACATTATATCCGATAAGTATATTACATAAGGAGGAAATATGTATATTAATGAATTGAAATTAGAACAAAACAAAAATTTAGGTAACTATGAATCAAGAAAGGTTAGCGCAACTATCTCTATTGCAGAAGGGGAGAACTTACAGGAAGCAGTAAAGTATCTCAATACTGTAGTAGGCAATGTACTTGAGGGTAAGCAAGTAGAGAAAGCTAAGTCTGAGCTTAAAGTAGCTGTGGAAGTAGAAGCACCAGTAGAGCCTTTAGCAGAGAAGAAAGTAGTTAAGAAGAAAACAACTAAAAAGAAAGTAGCTAAGAAGAAAGAAGTAGAAGAAGCAGTTACAGCTACTATCGATGAAGCTAAGGCAGCTGCTAGAAGTTTTTATGGACTTACTAAGTCTAGGGATAAAGTAGAATCAGTAATTGAAGAAGTTTCAGGAGTCAGAAAGCTAGGCAATATTTCAGATGAATCTGTATTAGGCGCTATCGTTCAAGCTTTTTCTGAGAGAATGTAATGTCAGTAGATCATAAGTCAAGAGGTCATGCAAAGCTAGGAGCAAGTTCATCTAAACGATGGATGGCTTGCCCTGCTAGTATTAGACTATCGGAAGGAATACCGCCAGAACCTAGTAGCCCATACGCTGCGGAGGGAACTGCGGCACATGAGCTATCAGAAATGGCGATAGAGCAGAATAAAGATTGTATCGACTTTCTAGGAGAAGAAATAAATGGTTTTAAAGTTACTCAGGAAATGTCCGATTACGTTCAGATATATGTGGATTACATCAGAGAAAAGTCTAAAGAAGAGACTAAAGAGGTATCTATTGAGGAAGCTTTTGACCTAAGTTTCGTTAAAGAGGGTATGTTTGGTACTAACGATGCATGTATATATGAACCTTACGGAGAGTTAGAGATAATTGACTTAAAGTATGGTAGGACAGAAGTAGAAGCTAAAGATAATCCGCAACTAAAATACTATGCACTTGGAGCTATTCAAGGCGGAGACTATGATAAGGTAAGACTTACTATCGTTCAGCCTAGAGTAAAGAATCCTATCAAGTCAGTGTTATTAGACGTTAAGGAAATTGAGGCGTTTGAGAAAGAGCTTAGAGAAGCAGCCGATAGAACAGAGAACCCTAATTCAGAAATGAAAATAGGAGATCATTGCTTCTTCTGTCCGGCTAAAGCTATATGTCCTGCTAAGAAGAAGAATGCACTAGCGGTAGTACAAAAGGACTTCAATGCAGAACCGATTGATAGTTTACCCGATCCAGATAAGTTAGAGCTTAAACAGATTACTAAGATACTGGACAACAAAGACGCTATTATAGATTGGCTAAACTCAGTCCATAAACATGCTACTCTAATTGCTAAAGCAGACGGAAATCCACCGCCAGACTATAAGCTAGTTAGAAAGAAAACTAATAGAAAGATAGCAGACCCTAAAAAGTTTACTAATGACTTTACAGACATACTAGGTGATGATATGTTTGATAAGAAGCTAAAGGCATTATCGAAGCTAGAAAAGCTAGTAGGTAAAGAAGAAATGAAGGACTACTTAATCAGACCGGAAGGAGAGATTATATTAGTACCTTATGCAGATAAAAGAACAGAAATATCATTAGCTGATGGTAAAAGAGATCATCTAGCTAAGTTAGGAATAGAACCATTGAACAACTAAGGAGACAAAAATGGCAAAGAAAGCAGAAAGATTATTAACACCAGTAGGAATGTTAGCATTCGACAAGAACTTATTTACACCTGATGAAGAGAAGAACAAGTATGCATCAGCTATCGTACTAGACAAGGAATCAGACTTAAAAGCTATTGATGCTGAGATTGAAAGACTTGCTAAAGAGAAGTTTGGTGACGATGTAGAAATGGATGATATTATCAAGCCATACAAAGAAGTAACTAAGAAGAAACAACTAGAGAAGAGTCCATTTCTTAAAGGTAAGTATGTACTTAACGCTAAGAATGGTTTTGAATTTCCAGTAGTAGACAGAGCTGCCGAAGAAATCAGTAGAAACGATATCAAAGGTGGCGATCAGGTTAGATTCTCATTAAGCTTTTATGCTTGGGAATTTAACGGAAAAGAAATGGTATGTGCTAATTTACTAGCTGTTCAAAAAGTAGCAGACGGTGAAGCATTATTTTCTAAGCCTACAGGAAAGGATTTCTTCTCAGTAATAGCGGAGAATGAAGAGGATGACTTTTAATAAGTTTTTAAATCTAAATAGAATCAGTAAAAAGGAGTTCTCGAAAATATCGGGGATTCCTTTACGTCAAGTGTTTAGGTATGCCAATAGAGAGGCAGACCCTAATATGATTAATGCACTTAAAATTAAAGTCTATACAGAAGGTAAGGTAGACTTAGAGGATTGGATACATGAAGATGAAGAACCTAGACCAAGTTTACAAAGCCTTAGAACTAAATTCGACAGCAACCTTAGATGATATTAAGAAAGCGTATAGAAAGCTAGTAAAAATCCACCACCCAGATAAAGGTGGAGACTCTGCCAAGTTTGAGCAGATACAGCAAGCTTACGAGATACTTACTGATCCTGCTAAATTACAGGCAGTAAAAGAGGGTAAGGACGCTTCCAGTGTATCGTCTAAAACAGAGGCAGCTAGAGGCTTAGTTATCAATCTATTTTCCAGGGTAATAGGTAATAGATTTGTAGCTGATTATGAGAACCTTACTAAAAAGATGGATGCTGAATGTAATGATATGCGTATGAATACTATGCATACGTTAGAGGATACTGAGAACCATATTCAGCAATTAGAGGTTATCCATAGAAGAATAGTAAAGGGTGACATACTTAAAGCAGAATTAGTTAAAGGTATAGCTTACAATAAAGAAAGATTAGCTAGACTTAACAGAGACATGGAAGAGATAAACTTGGCTTCCGATATGATAGCTGAGTTCGAGTATAGTTTTGATAAAGATAATGAAATAGCAGGAGCATTGGATTATGAATACCAAGGATTTGCAGATTATAAAACCCGACTCTAGTTTAGACGGTATATCTAAAATTGTTAATAATACAGTAGCGTATAAGAGAGACGATAAAGGTAATGTACTTACAGAGCTAGGAGAAGATGGCGGTAGACCATTATTCGAGCATAGTATAGTCATGCCTACTGACTCCCCAGAAGTAATGGCAATGTGGACTACATGTAAAGCTATACTAGAGGAAAGACTAGTACCGCAGCCAGAAGAGGACGCAGTATTTAAAGTAATGGAAATGTTAGCAGAGCAGATCAAGACCGATAGAGCTTTCTCTATTAAGTTCCCTGTAAACTACTTTACTGGTTTATGGCATTGCCTTAATACCGCAAGAAAGTTTGATATATTCAACAATGATAAGAAGCTAAGTAAGTCTATTAGCAACACTACATTTAAGGTAGCTCAGCTATTAGATACATACCATGTAATTAAAGATAAAGAGACAGGTATGGATGATATTAAAAGGGATGAATTTACTGGTAAAGTTGATTTATTAGAGGATAAAAGTGAGTAAAGATATAGATTTTTATACCTTCGGTAAGGAGCTTTACGATATAGCCCTAAAAAACTTCATTGACGTAAAAGGGATTAAGGACGTAGAAATTCCTGTAAAAGATAGTGATGGAGTATGTCTGATGACTTTTAAAGCAAGTCAGCCTAAATACTTTATGGAATTTATAGGAGATGATTTTGTGACGTACTATAAAAATTCAGACGGTAGTTTTATAAAAAGATAGGAGAGATTTAATTCTCTCCCGCTTTTCTTTTTAATCTTTTGTATTCTTTTTTAAGCCTTAATAGAGTTTCTACATCTACACATACCATTTCGTTAAACTTCAATGATTTGCATGATATTTCTTCTTCCATTTTATTGAATAGGACTTGTGCCTCATTATCTCCGAAAAATACTTCTTTTTTCTCGTCAATAACTCCGCAACTAACGCTTAAGAATATTAAGGATATTATCAGACCGGTGCTTACGATTCTTGATCTTAACTGCTTTTTTAATGTCATCCTTATCCTCTGCTTCTTTCTGCATCCTATCCCACTTATTAGAAGCACCTTGAAGAATACGCTCTCCAAACTTTTCTAATAAGACGAGTAATAAATTTACCAACCAGACAGGCATTACTTTTCTTCACCGTCAATCTTGTCTACTAGCTTCTCGATAGCTTGCATCATCATAGGCTTTAATGCCATGTATAGACCATCATCGATCTTGTTTTCTGACTCAGCTACAACGATATCAAGACCCTCAAAGATAAATTCTACCATCTTTTCAGCTGTATCTTCCGCTAATACAAGACCTTTAACTTTTGCTAATTCTAATAGTTTTTCTTTCATTTAGTTCTCCTAGTTATACATTATTAAAAACATGTTCTTTCTAAGAACAATTACTTTTATATCACTTACATCAGCTATAGATAGAGCGTCTATTCTATCTTTAAGCGTGTTCTCATTTCCGTTCAGTATTTCTGTAGTCATTATGAAATCCTCCCTGTACTGTTTAACTCTCTAATCTTGGCAGCTTTTTCAGTATTAGACAAGTTCTTGTCTAAGAATACGTCCCTTTGAACTACTGGACGCATAGGTAAAGCTACTGTGTTATTTACTGTATCATACTTATCTCTAGGAAACATACTAGGCATAAATTCTACTAGAGGGACCATAAGACCGCTTAGAGCTTCCATATCGTTTAACTCTATAGCGCCTTTAACCATATCGAATGGATGCTTGCCTACCATCATTTCAAACTTCTGAGCTTCTTCTGTATTTCCAACAGAAGCTATCTTAGCCATTAGCATTTTAGGGTCATTATCGTCTGAGTTCCTACTTAATTTAGTCTCTCTGACCTTATCTTGTAGCATTTCCATCTGAGCTTTAATCATATCTGGTGTCATTGTACTCTCCATTGGAACAGAGTCAGGTGATCTCATTCTTCTACCCTCTTCTTCTACTTCCTTAGATATTCCAGTTTTAACAGCCCCTCTGAGTTGAGGCATATTTAGGGTAGGCTTATCAATAGCTCCTGACATAAAAGACCTAGCCCCTACTGCGGCATCCCCTAGTTTATCACCAATTAGAGGTATATTGTACCCAAATCCTGTACGTCCGCTATTTCCTATAAGATACCCTTTTCCTGTCATACTAGGAGGAACTATATCTCCTAAAACATCTTGGTTTATATTTTCTTGGGTAGTTTTAGTTAAGTCTGTAAGTCTGCCGTACTCTTCCCTTAGAGGGGTAAATCTAGGATAAGTAGGGACTGTCCTCTTTTTTAATATATCAGGGTCCGTAGGGTTTATTCTTTCGTTTAGTACCTTATTTAAAGAAGCTCTGACATTTTTTTGAGCTTGTTCTTTAATAGGATCAGCGTCTTTTCCTCTCTTAACTCCCCAATCTATGCTAGAACTAATGTTTTTAGTCTGATCGTGAATATCTTTAAGCGGTATCTGACCTTTATCTTCAATATCGGACAAGTTCAGCTCTTGCCTCCCTACTACTTCTTCTTGCGCTCTATATTCTGGACTAGCTTTAGGGTCTTTGTACTGACTTATCATCTGGTTCTGTTTATAAGTCTTATATCTTTCAGGAGCTAGTTTCTCCATACTCATATCAGAATTTAGCTCTGCTTCTAGTTTTTTTATTTCGCTTCTAAGTTTAGGGGCTTTATTCTGAACATCCCCCCAACTATTTCTCAATTTAAGCTTTTTCTCAGCTATTTGAGCTTTTAAACTTTTCTTGTATTCTTTTACCTCAAAGTCAAATTTATCTTTTATGGCAATAGCTTCCTCGTTTGCACCAGTATATCTATTTTTGACCTCTGCCTCAATATCAGATAATTTAGCCCTAGCTCCTGCCACATCTTTAACGGCATTAGCCCTAGCCTCGGGATTAGGAGCAAACATGAAATCAATAGTTTTAGACTCTAAGTTGTCGTATTTTACATTTTCATCAGTAGTGGTTACTTTTCTAGGAAGAGTGCCCTTATCTATTTGGTCTACTATCTGCTGCTTGTCTACTAGACCTACATCCCCCTCTTTATAGTTCTTGCCGGCCTTTTTACTTACTTTATTAACTATATCCCCTATCTCTTTACCTACCTTATCTCTAGCAAGCTTAAACCTTTTATTGAGTTCTTTAGCAGACACTTCCTGTAGTTCAGGCATCATTTTAGGGAAATTACCTTGGCTGTCTACATAATGTCCTTTAGCTACATCATAGCCAACTACATCACTTCCCCTAGCTCCTGTCCTTTCTATAAAGCTTTCTAATTCCTTTATAGCCGCTTCTGTATCTCCGCCATTCTTTTTAATTAAAGCCTTATAAGCTTGGGTATTTCCAAGACCTGATTGAAGTTTTCTAAATGCGGTAGAGTCTACCCCTTTCTGGATACCCTTTCCTAGCAATCCGGAAGCCAAACCGGTAGCTGCTGAGATAGCCGGAACTTTTATTAAATCTTCTGGCTCAAAGTTGTCTATTTTACCTTCACCTAATTGATCTAGCGTACTTCCGGAAGCACCTCTAAGAAACATCTTCTTAAATACCCCTAGACCCTCTAAAGCCTTCGGTATTTTACCTAATTTAGAAGCTCCTGCTGTAATTAAATCTATCAAGTCAGGAGTCACTACTGACATAACCCTAGACATGTTAGGATTTTCTTTTTGAAACTCTTTACTAGCAGCTTCTAATGAATCCGCTGCTTCGGGACTAAATGCCCTTATAGCTTCATCCCCAAACTGATTAGTTGCAGTTTGGAACAAGAAAGCAAGGGACCTTATATCTGTATTACCTAACTCTCTACCAGACATACTTGAACCACTACTAGCTTTGTCTAGCTCTCTAAGTCTTTCCAAAAGACCCGCTCTTTGGTTAGGCTTTAAGTCTTTTCTAGTCTTTAATATCCTTGCTATTTGCTTAGCTTCTTGTGACATATATACCTACTTAGCCCATTTATTAATTAAATCATCGTCTAGTTTTTTCTGTTTAGCATCCTGTGGAGAGCCTTTCAATCTAGCTCCCAATCCCTCTTTTTTCAAGTCTACTTTATATTCTGGAAGATTAAATGGGAACTTCTCAGAAACCAAATCTCTATTATAAGTAGGGTAGTTACTGTGTAAAGTGTTAGTATATTGCGATTGTAGGTCACTCGACCTAGTTTGCATTTTTCTAACCGATTCAGCTAATAACTGCCTAGCTCTAGCTATTAAATTCGGGTTTAGTTCATTGCTCTTTAGTTGCTCAATCTCGGCACCTAACTGACTTAATGCAGAAACTTCATCCTTATAGAAAGCCCTATCTTGATCTGATAGCTTGCTCTCTACTTCTTTTACAGAGGACATTATCGCTATCTTTTGAGCAAAAGGGTTTTCAGAATCTAAAGCTTTCAGTCCTGTAACCGCACTATCGTAAGCATTTCTTATTTTAAATGTTTTATTTATAAAGTCCTTTTGTAAAGGAGCTGCACTTTTTTCAAATCTTAAAGGCTTATTCTCTTCATTCTTGTTTCTTAGATTTACAAGCCTCATATATGGGTTTTGTCCGGCAGTTGCAGGAGTAAGTCCGGTATCTACAAGACCTCGACCATCGTTTTTATCTTGGAATAAATCTAGCCCGCCTTCTTCATTTTGTATTGTTTTATACTGAGCCCTTCCATTACCGGAGGGATCTCTTTTCTTAGCCAATAGCTTAGCTCTCATTTCCTGAAAGCTATCTCTTTTCTTTTGAAACTTATCTCTTTGAGATACAGCCTCTTTTAGCCCAGCTCCAATATCCCCAAATAAAGCACCAGTTAAAGTAGCAGCCCCCATATTAAGTAAGGCTTGCTTGTCATATTCAGGAGAATTGTATTCTACTGGCTTATTTTCTTCTTCTTCTTGATCTGGACTACCCCAATTAAGGATTTTATTTTGCATTATTTCCTACCTTTATACCCTTTTTGCGTACTGTAGTCTAACGTCTTGCCTTTCATTTTTCTTTCTGTAGGACTGTTCTTTTTTGGCTTTTTTAATTGTCTTTTATACTCCCTAACATGAGCGTCAGCGTCTCCCATAGACCCCTCTAAATTCTTACTAGAGGCGCCTACTGCATCAAATCTTTTAACATCTTTTGCCGTAGTATCTGGCTTTTTAATATTAGGGAATCCGCCTGTACTTGGATTTGCAGCCTTTACGTCTTTAGCAGTATCTACCGATGATACCCCTCTTCTTAATTTTCTTTTTAATCTTAAACCTTTCATATATTTCTCCTATCCGATTATATTGTTCAACATACCGCTAAGGCCATGAGCTTCTGCGGTTAGATCCTTTCTAAGATGAGTACCTAAAGTAGTTACTTGCCCAACAATCCCTCTCTGAGATTTCATTTGACCCATTCTAGCGTTTAACAACGTAGACAATCCACTCATTTTTTCTTGAGCTCTTTGTGCGGCAATATCTCTATCTAAATTACGTCTGTCTTGTTTCTCAGACTGTTTAGCGTTAGCCATGCCGCTAGATCTATTTTCTCTTATTCTCTGCTCGCCAGAGCTTCTCATTCTATTAGCTGCTTCTGACTCACCATTAACAATAGACTCTAGCCCTGCAATACTTCTATTAACACCAGCCCCTATCTCTCCTGCGTTAAGCCCATACTTTAAAGCCTCTTGCTCGCCTCTTTGCAGGTCTTGCTCAAGACCCATTCTAGCTTTCTGCATTTTTTCTTGGGCTTCTCTTTCTTTATCTGATTTAGAACCGCCTATTTTTTCAGACATGCCTAGAGTAGAACCTGAAATATAGGAATCTCCCCAAGAATCTCCGGCTAAAACACCTGCGCCACCACCAGTAAATAAATTAGCAGCACCTCTACCTACTGACCCTATATCATCCCAAAAACTCATAATTACCCCTTTAAGATTATAACATTTAATGTTACTTCTTCTGGTCCGTTATTTATTAATTCTATATATTTATCGGTAAAATTACCATCGGTAACTAGACCATTCCCTATATGTCTTGTTATTATCCTACTTTCCGGAACAACTTTCAACTTATGATTTATTCTTAAAGTCTCCCCATTAGGGATAACTACTTTTTCTACTAACTGAGAGTCAAAACTATTCTTTAAGCTTATGTGTCTAAGCTGAGTCATTATATTAACAAAGTTAGTATTTAGCTTTTCTTTAACAGCTACATCTATCTCTTCATCGTAAATTAGCTCTAAATCGTTAAAACTAGTTGCTTGTAGATTTGTCGTCATACTCAGATTGTCCTATCTCATAGTCATACTCATAGCCGTTTATTAGTAAATCGTCTATACCGCCTGAGTTTATTTGTATAGCTGCACTATAGTGTTTTCCTGACGGAAATCTTTTAATGCAAAAAATATCCTCGTCTAGTTCTACTTCTTTTTCATCCATTACAGGCTCTTCTGTATTGTAGTCGGTATATAGACTAAATCCTACACTAGCACTATCCATTCCGATAGTATGTAGTTTAGCTCTTACAAATTTCTTAGTTAGACTAGCCATACCTAAAGTCTCGAAGTTAGACCTATAGAAAGCCTCTACTGGTTTTGTTCTAGCAGTAGCTTCAATAAATATGTTAGTACCATTAGAATAATGAACTTTACCATCTGATACATACATACCTCCTGATGCGTCAATACCTTTATATAAAAACCATTCTTGGTGGTATAGACTGAATGCTAGGATAATATCTTCACCATTTACAGGATCAGAGGTAGGTATATATGTATATACATACTCTCTTTTAAAATCTAATTTAGATACACTATCCTCTATGTTAGGGAAGTAGCCTAATTCATTGTCTAGTATTAAAGGCTCTATCCTGTCGCCTATCTCTTTCATAGTCCCAGAAGGTAATGCAGCGTGAATAGATCGCATAGATGGAAAAAAGCATACACCGGCAATATCGATAACTCCGGCAGCACTAGCACATCCTATTCTAGTAGAAGTATAAGACAAATCCCTAAAGTTGCCTGTCAATACATTACCTGATAGATAGTATGCCTCGTACTTTCTTAAAACTACTACATAAGTCTCATTAGCAAATACAGCAGTTATTGGACCTTTATCACTGGTACCTATCCTATAAGCGTCGTCAGGTGTAAAATCTTCCTGATTACCGCCACTATAGTTATCTGATAGGTAGATAAACTCTTCATCATGTGTAATTAAAGTATTTCTATATATGGCTAAAGACCCATTAGTTTTAGGTGGGACACCTTTTAAAAACTCTTCTGCGTAGAAATCCTCAAAATATTGTCCTACTGGTCCTGCATAATCTAGGTAAGTATATGGAAGAAAAGGAGGGATACCTATTGTAGTAGGTGTAGAGCTTTGAATTAATACCCCACCTCCCAAACGTAACTCAAATCCAGCTGTTGCGCTTGTAGAAGTATATAGTAAATAAAGTTTAGAGCTAACTATATTGCCTGTACTTAGAGGCAAATCTAAAGGAGTCTGAGTAGATGCATCTATCCATTTTGCACCGTCGTAGGATTGAAGCTCGCCTATAGTTATGGTATTCGCCCCTCTATCTATATCCTCAATTAAAAACCTAGCGTAAGTTAGTCCTTCTTCGGCAGGATCACTAGGGAGCGAAATTTGGTTTATTACAAATATTAAATGTTGCCCTTTTTCTACATAAGGAGTAGTTGCAGAGTCTATAGCTATTGTTCTATCAGATACAGAACCGTCCCAAGGAATAGTTTTAGTTTCGTTTATCGTACACCCTGCCACTGACCTAACTCTGTCTATTTCTAAAGTCTGCCTAATTCTATCAAAGTCAGGAACTAAATTAATGTTACTACTAGCTTTACCTTCGCTATAGTCCCCAAAAGTAAACCTAGCTTGTGCGTCTATAGTGAAAGGCACTACTCTATAATAGACTGTACCTGTATCATTATCATCATTACCTAAATAGCTAACTCCTGATACATGCCAGTTTTCGCCATCATATTTATAAAGATAGGCAGGGCTTCCGTCTACTGACTCTCCTGTAAAATATAAAACTTTTTCAGCTACCTTATAATTAATATTCTTAACTAAAGGAGGATATCCTAAAGGAGCAGAAGCTATTGTGCTGTTATTCCCTAGTTGGAGCTGGGCTTGACTTTCTATTTTCTCTACGGTGTTATCCGTAAAGTATTTATATAAGTAGTTAGTTCCGGAAGGCAACGCTTGAGCCTGTAAGTCGTCATAGCAGACAAGGATTACATAATCTTCTGTATAATCCTCTATCATTCCAATAATTTTTGTTGTAAAAGGTAACTTGTCAAGGAAACTTCCTGTTTCACCCTCAGTACCTCGGGGAACTACTAACTGGTCGAAATCCTCTCGCTTGACAAGCTCCCTACTGTGATTAAGACGGACATTGGCTAGATTACTAGCCGTTCCGTCCTCTCTGTAGAGCTTATTTGTTCTAAGGTCTAATCCTTTAAATTGTAATTTCTTATTAACTTTAGCCATTAATAATCCAAGTAGTCAGTATCTTGAGATACTGGATATAAAATATCCTTAATATTATCTTCAAATAAAGAAGCTAAAGCTTGTACTTCCTGTGTACTAAACACTTCCTGAGCTTGTAGCTCCATAGAAGATGTACGCTTTAACATTCTTCTCATTATGTATGCTTTTAAATAGTTTTCGCACTCGATAGGTAACTGACTGTGTGTAGTAGCGTTCCTACCAGTAACAACATACTGACCGACTTCAAGGTTAGATATATCACCCTCGACAATGATCTTCTTCCCTCTTACTGTCTCTACATACAGCTCTAATGGAAGTTGGTTCCCATAGCTATCAGCCTCAGTATGTATGTTACCTTTTTGATCGCAAATACTGATATATTCATATCTAGTATCCCAATCATCGATTAGTGCAGATTTTATCGTTATTTCTTGTCCATTAACTTCTGATATTTGACCTATCCTCTGACCTACTAGTGGTACTTGGTGATAGTAAGTCATTAGTAGATTTCTACTTAATGATAAGTTAGGACTAGAAGATAAGATTATATTATTTCTTTGTGTCGAATAGCCGTATAATACTGTTCTTTCTCTGAAAGCTACTCGTCTCAAGTTTTGTAGTATTCTTTGATTAGATACATACCCTAAAGACACAACACTATTTTGTGCATATATGTCAGAAGGTAGCTTATATTCTATTTTGTCGTTTTCCGTTATTATAGCGTAAGGCTTAACAAAAACGTCTGCTGATGGGTTAGACTCGAAAATAATAGACTGTATCATTCTCTGACCATCGTTTATATAGCCCACTATCTCATAGTCTGAAATAGTTTCATTGTCTTTATTGTCTGTCTCTTCTCTTACCTTAGTGATAAGATGATCTACCCTTTGTAGCATATTAACCCCATGTGCTTAAAGCAGCAGCTATTGAGTCTAAGTTTGAATTATACTCAGCTCTTTGTTGTTGCTCTTTAGCTTGAGCTCCTTGCATAGCACCTAAAGCTGCTCCTGCTACTGCCCCCCAAGGACCGCCAACAGAAGCTCCTGTAGCTGCTCCTGATAATACAGAATTCCCACTATTAGCTCCTGCCGCTAAAGCTGCATCTTTTCCTGACTGTTTAGGAGTAGCCGCTTTCTTACTGCCGCCATCTGAAACACTAGCCGCCTCTACTGCATCAAATACAGGCTTTCTATTAGCCATTCCTGCATTATATGTATAGTCAGAACCGTCAGGTTTTTGTACTGTAGTCATTTTGCTATTAAAGTTATCGTCTACGTTAAGTATATTTTTAAGCCAATCCAATGCCATTATTCTCTCCGTTCAAGTAAAATATCCTCTATTCTTTTGATTCTATCGTTAGAGTCTTTAGTAATAGTCAATAAAGATACTTTTAAATCTTCTACTATCACTTTAAGTCTCTGTACGTCTACATAGGCTGTGGCACTACCCATTATTGCTGCTACTAATATACCACCGATTAATTGTTTTAACATACTGCCCCTTACTAATTACTACTTCTATTGTAGTAATTATTGGCTATAAAATCAATGAAAAGGGCAAGCCGAAACCTGCCCCATTCAGTAATATTAACTAATTACTTCTTCATCTACTGATAATTCAATTACATTCAATCTAACGTCTGTTAAATCAGCTCCTAGAGCTTTAACTTTAAACTGTCCGTTAGCTACATCTGCAATTACTTCTACCTGTATTTGCTCATTATTATCGATTACATTCCAAATACATTTCTCTAAATCTAATGGACAAGAGAATACCTTTTGAACACCGTCAAGTAATGACGAAATCTTGTAAACTTTTTGCTTAGCTTTCATATCGCCTAAGTTCATAGCGTGGTCGTCAGCAGAAGCACTTGGGATTACAACAGAGCCACCTTCCATTACTACGTCACCGTAAGCATAGAAAGCTTTACACCCAGCAGGACCAAACTTTGCATCAGCAGATACCGCAATATCCGAGAATGGGAATGGAGCAAGCTGTCTTTGAGCCGAGTAAGTTACTGCATCACCTGTAGCTACTGCACCGATAAGACCTCTATCCGTACCGATTCCAGCTGTACCAGCTAAGAAGAAACCACCAACATTTGATAATGCAGCACCATTTGCGATAGCTGTAACACCTACGTTGATACCGTTTTGCTCTTGTAGAGCTGTAGCATATACACCAGTTGCTTGAATTGCTTTCCCTGCTTTAGCGTTAGCTTCTGCATTTACACCACCCATAACCATAGATAGGTTAGAACAGTTACCTTTATAGTGTGAGCTAATTGTCTCAACATGTGCATAAGATGGAGCTAAAGGATTTCCAGAACCGTCAGAGTGGATGTGTAGCTCTGATAACTTAGTTCTAACTGTTCCTGATAGTGGTCCAGTACCTAATTGATCTCTCTTATGGTAAATGTTTTGTTGAGCACCTAAATCAGAAGAAGTTACAAAGTGTGTATCTCCATCACTTGTAATAGCGTTAGCTACTGTTAAGCTTCTCTTATCGTCAATATCAGCTTCGATAGCTGAGTCTAGTTGATCTCTGCCAATTGAATCTGCAACAATATCAAGTTTACCAAGCTTAAGCTCAATTCTTTGATCGTCAATATTAGCAATAGTTAAAGAACTACCGTCAGCCTGTACTTGGTTAAAATCACCAGCTTTTAAAGCTCCTGCACTTGCAGCACTCCAACATAGTAATTGGTCGCCTTGTTGTAGGATTGACTCACTTGAATCATCATATGTAATAGTAACGTCAGCACCGGCAATAAATACCTCACCTTCTGCTACTGCAACATCTTTAAGGAAAGAGTTGTTTCTAGTATCGCCAGCAGCTACTCTTGCAGGATCA
>Ga0115008_10002147_pt1 | contig 16341 bp, 11 predicted proteins | sample FraStrMetagenome_FD_87164 | JGI IMG/M metagenome (GOLD analysis project Ga0115008, IMG submission 87164) | Marine eukaryotic phytoplankton communities from Arctic Ocean - Fram Strait ARC3M Metagenome | ecosystem: Environmental > Aquatic > Marine > Oceanic | place: Fram Strait | collected...
AGAACACACACGACACACACGCACATCACGCACACTACACACTACACCCATGGCACACGACACACAACACACACACACACACGGCACACACACATCACAACACACACACAACACAACACAGCACAACACACAACACACACAACACACAACACGCACACCACACACACTACCGCACCACCACACACCACCACACACCACACACCACAACACCACACACACATAAATTTATATATATTGGTTTATTAGTGTTCCAATAAATGATAAAGTGTTGACTTATGATATTAAATAATCAGAAATAGATGAATCCATAGGATTAGAAAATGAAGTTATCCAATAGTTTTATTTCTGGTAATGAATTAATGAATATAGTCTTTTAACTGAATACTTTATTTAGGAGGAATTGCAGGGATGGTTGGTAAAACAGTGATAGCTCCATTAGACAGAATCAAGTTGTTCTTTGTAGTTTGAGATAGACAATTCAAATATATAGAAATGGTGAAAGACTTTAGGTTTATCATTGATAATTATGGTTTCTGAAATCTTTGGAGAGGAAATATGGCATAAATGATGAGAGTGTTTCCTTAAGCTTCTATTCAATTCACTTCTATTGACTATTTAAGACACAAAGTATCAGATCCAATTGATAAATCACATACATTCTTAAAAAAACTATCACTTTTTATTTGTGGAGGGATTAGTGGAATATTGGCTTAATTCACCACTTATCCTTTAGAAATGTTGAAGACTCGATTATAAATGGAAAAAGTGGCATTCAGTTATAAAGGATTAGTCAATTGTTCAATCAAGATCTATCAAGATTAAGGAATACTTGGTTTCTATAAAGGCAGTTTAATTGGAGTCATAGGAATCTTTCCATATGTTGGAACTAGTTTCTATGTATACACTATATTGAACTAATGGTTGATGGATAATCATAATTAGTTCTATGAATTCAAGTTATTTGATTTCGTATTTGGAGCTATTGCAGGACTTATGGGTTAAGTTATCAGCTACCCTTTTGATGTGGTTAAAAAAAGATTACAAGGATAGAGACTTCTTTAGATCTAAGGAGAGATAAACACATAAAGGTATACATTATGATTCATAATATAGATCAATATCATAAATGATAAATCATATTTATCAGAAAGAAGGTATGATCTTGGGATTCTATAAAGGAATAACTATGAATTTCATCAAAGGTCCTACAAGTATAGGAACAGTCTGGTGTATCAAAAATAGTATCAATAGATATTTAGATCAAAATTATAAACTTTGATAGTCTATATTATCAGTATTCATATTTCATATCTAATCATTCTTCTATTTTGGTATAGATTATGCTGAATGTAGCTTTTTTGGATTTAAATCTGTTTTCATTCTTTGCATATTTGATTTCTCATAGATATTTTATGAAATATGATTGTTATTTTAATCAAATTAGTATTTAATTGAATCCTAATCAAGCCACTTTTATTAAACATTTATTTGATTATCTAGAATTATATTTTATTAATCTTAAACTTTAGTTCATAAGTGTTATTAACTATTTGATTTAACTAAACTATTGATTGAAACACTCTTTTTTGTTTACTTCTACATTAATATCTGTTATTGTTTTATTTATTAGGTTTATTAGTTTAACAAATCCTAATGCTATTTGATCTAATTTCCTAATTATTACAAACACTCTTTTTAAAGAACTAATTATTCTTTCTATTTATTTTATTGTTGATAAAAGGTTTGATTGAAATATTCACTATTTTTCTAAAACAAATAGTTTGTTCCTTTTATTTGATATGTGCTTCCATTGAATTTAATAAATTTGATGAATTCTTCAATATTATTTTAGAAACAATCAGCTAACATTTTGAGAGCTACAATTAATGAATACAATTACCTGCTTTTTCTTTCAATTCTAACTGATAACAAATATCTAGTCTACTTCCTTCTAAATTGATATGAAAGATTCTATAATCAATAATAATCAATACCCTTTTGAAATGTACATCATAATAAAGAAAACTTCATCATCCAATCTTCTAGACTATTTATAAATAGTAATTCTATTCTATATATTTTTTAATATCTTTTCTTTCAAAATCTATTTATTTTCTTTCTAAATATGTTGTTTTGCATATTAAGCTAGATTTATTAGACTACTTTTATTTCTATTCTAAATACTATGATTCTGTCTACTCTTCTATCTACTACTATCCATAATTGTTGATGGTGCAAATAAACAAGTACTTTAAATATGTTTTTCATTTCTATCTCTATGACTCTACCATTTCTATTGAACCAAATAACTCTTCTGATTCTTTATTCTTTCTAATATCTTTTGGTTCTATATCACTACATTCAAATTGTCTTTTTATCTTTGGTTCTTATTTAGTGATTTCTAAGACTACACAAAATAAGTGTTCTTTCTATCCTTAGAAGATGAATCATTGAATATAAATTCTATTAATAAAACATGATAATTACATCTTTTATAGTCTGAAATATTGATGATCTTCTAAACCAAATTATAATTCTTTTTATTGATTTCGATTGATCTCTGATAATCATATTTATTAATAGAACCAGATTTATTATGAATCATTCTTAAACTATATTATTTGTTGTCATTATCAACTCATGATTTGATGTTTCTAATATTATAAGATTACTTTCTATCATCTAAGAACTGTTTTCTGAAATAACATATTTTATTTTAAACAAGTACTCGTCTATCCATATAAACTCAGTTGATCTAATGATTATATAGATGAATAACCATAAATTATATAATAGATTGATAATTATGATCACTATTGAACTCTTTCTGAATAATATCTATTGAGATAGTCTAGATCTACACTCTTTGGTCTTTCTACTGGTAACTCTAGACTTCTAGCAATGACCTAGTGAGTAAGACATCCAATGGCTCTACTGACTGCAAACACAACTGTATAATACTCATATTCAGAGAGTCCATAATGATTAAGTAGAACTCCACTATGAGCATCCACATTAGGCCATGGATTCTTCACTTTCCCAAGTCCCTTCAACACTTCTGGAATGACTCTGTAATTCTTCTAAACCAGATTAACAAGTGGATCATCTCTGATGTTTCTTTCAGCAAATGCCTTCTAATGGAGATATCTTGGATCAGTGTGTCTTAATACAGCATGACCATAACCAGGTACTACTTTCCCACTTGATAGAGTATCTAGAGTGTATTGTTTAATCTACTCATTACTAGGATCATCACCTAAACTCTCTCTCTACTGAACTAGGAACTTCAACACTTCTTAATTAGCCAATCCATGAAGTGGACCAGCCAATCCATTGACTCCACTTGCATAACTCAAATAGGGATCACTTAGAGCAGATCCAACCAGATGGTTAGTATGGGCTGATACATTCCCACCTTCATGATCACAATGGATTGATAAATACCCTCTTAAACATTCTCTCATTTCATAAATGTCATAACCCATCATATGGGCATAATTGGCACCCCAGTCTAAACCATCATTAGGATCTATCATATCATTATTTCTATAACTATGTCTATAAATGTAGGCAGCCAAAGCAGGCAGTCTAGCTATTAAGTCCATTGCATCTTCATAACAACTATCCCATAAATCAGATTTCTATGTTCCATTCTCAATAGCCTATGCAAATCTACTATTGGGTTGTAATCTAAGAATACTCAAAGACAGTTGAGTCATAGGATGCATTCCTTTAGGAAGGTTCTTAATGAATTCAATAATAGATTGATCTAATTGACTTCTTTATTTCAATTCATCAGTCAATCCATTCACTTATAATTTATTTGGTATTTCTCCTGTTAACAATAACCAAATGAATCCTTCAGGCAATGCTTCATCTCCTTCTCCTTTTGGACCATCCTTTGCTTTTGGTAAATATTCAGTAGCCTCTTGAATTGTTATTCCTCTGAAAGTGATTCCTGTTTTAGGATCCAATTGACTTGTTTCATAGAACATTCCGAATATATTTCTCATTCCTCCACAAATCTAATCCACTCCGATTGGATGCATGACTTTATGTCCATGTTCACTTTTCAATTCTTCAACTTAAGCCTAGTTCTATGGAATCAATTCTCTAAATCTACTCTTCAGTTGACTTATGTTTTGTATTCTATTCCTTAATAAAGATTTCATTTTTAATTCTATTATCTAATGATTCTATGAATATATAATAATCATTGTCTTTTCTTAAATCTACTAATGATCTTGTAATATGATCCAGTCATCATCTTCACTATTTCTGGAGATCTAAGTAAATCCATCAAATACCAATACAATGTGTATTCCCTAACTATTAAATGAATAATTACAATTCTAAATTATCATCTTATCTCGAAAACTCAATTGCTTTACAAATTTTAATTAGATTATCAGGATATGGTAAATTAGTCAATGTATAATCACTAGTCATTGTCTGGATGTTTGATCTGATTATTGTGAAAACTAAGTAGACGATTGAAAAGTAGAATCCAGAAAGACTATATTTCATCAAATACATGTTGAAACTATCACTGATCGTATAGAAATAGATTCCATCATATTGAAGATGTTGTTGATTCTGATATTATAGACTCCAATACTCAGTTCCTACTTTATTCTGATCACAATGCATTTTGAGTTCAATGAAATTAGTTTTATGTTTACCAATATTGAAGTTGACAGGTTCATGATTATTCATTAATTGGTAAGTCTATGATTGATGATAGTTATTTTACATTTTCATAGAAATCTTGAATCAGAATTGGACTTGTATAAGAACAGTTTATTATATTGTTTCTAATAACTCTAATAGTGTCTAAATCATCCACTCTTTTATAAATTGTACTGCTTTCATCAATGTCTTTAGTCTATTTACGAACAAATGTCACTTAGAAAAAGAAAGAAATCTAAAATTAAGTAGAATTATTCAAAACAATCTTATTGAGTTCATCTATCAATTACTTCTTAGCAGGACTACTGATACTCCAATCAATTTCACTGAATGGAGAGGCAGATACAACTTAGAATACAGAATTATCAGAAAATTAATAATTCTTTTAGATTCCTAATTGATCCTCCTGAGTCTAATTCATATCTGTTATCTTCTGGTTATAAGAACTACTGTATAACTAGTATATATGAGTGTGATTCATATTGATTCCTAATTTTATATTCACATTATTGACTGGATTAACTTAGCCAATGGGATTAAGACTACTATAAACGAAGATAGGTCCAAGAAGTAGAATGAAAATCATAAACAATCCACAAAATCCTAATAGAAATTTCAAATAGACTGCAATCGATTCAATCTGTTCACTCATCTATTAATATCTAGAGAACACTTTGGCTACAAATAGTTTAGATCGGATCTAAGAAACCTAGAACCATTGAGTAATTGTTAAACTGGTATTACTGATAGTCCAATCGATTAGAATCTTAATTTCATAGACAAAAGGAATGGCTTACAGAATATAGAAGGTTATTAGATGTACATAATTGTATTTCTCTATTAATGAGTTTGATCTGTTCTCTTTAGGATAACCATATCTGATTTAGAATGCACATAATGTGAAATACATGAAATAAAGTAGATAAAATATGTTCTAGTAAATATTCACTTTCACACGATAACATACTTGTTTTCTGTCTTTAGTGAAAGTACAGACTTAATCGAAAGTATCAGTCTAACTTATGGAAATCAAGTAAGAAACAATGAATATGACTTAGAATATCATGAAAATGAATTTAATCAGTTCATTACTAATGTTTATTTTGTAGACAATGGTTTGTTTCATGTCCTTACGTTGGTTTATGACTCTATCCACTATCATTACTAGAATCTACAGAATCAGAGGAGTTAGAAGGTTTCCATCAAATCTAGTCCCATCTATGTTTTGTTATTAAATCTAATTGTTGATCATCATCTTCTTATAAAAGAATAAAATGTAGACTAAGATTATTAATTGAATTGTGAAAATACTACTATAATAATCTACTCCACACTTGATAACAATTGATGAAAAGTTTCTATATAAATAGTTTTCATTCTTGTGTAGATTCTTAACTTGTAGACTGTTTAGAAACTATTTCTAGAGTATTTAAGATGATCTAGTATTAACTTATTAAAGGAAATCTTAGTTCAAATTGGTTTCATCAACACTCTTCATATTATCTGGTTTTATATTTGAATGTTTATCTTAGTCTTGGTTCAGAATTCTAATAAAGAAGTATTGGAATGTGTTGTTATAATAGTTATTCTACTTTCTAAGTAATCCAGATAACTTCAGAATTTGAACTCTTATAATGATCAGAGTAATCACCATCACTTCAAACATGAATTGTTAACCTTCTCCAATATATATTTGCATTTTAGACTCTAAATCATATTCTTCCAATTGTCTTATGAATTCTATTTAGAAAAAGTATTTCATAATTATTATTACTGAAATCAGAGAATATATCATAAAGTAATAATAAACTTTGAATTCTGATTACTGAATGAAATTTAGAAACAGAATGATTAGAATTGGTAGAATTGAAAGCAATCCAAAACTATAGAATCTATAGAATAATAAGAAACTTAACAAAATGTAGACTTATTTACTCAAAACCACTCTGATCAATAAATCCAATATCTTCTGGAAAGAATAGTTGGAATTCACATATGAATCATCAACATTGAAATTAAATATCTGAATCTTCTAAGGTAATTGAATTTGTAGAAACTGTAGATCACTCTACTCATAACTATTTATTTCTTATTCATTTTGATCCTAACAATGTATTTTATTATTCTAAATGAATTCATGATGCAATTATTCGATTTCAAATGATATTTTTTCTTTACTTTGGTTGACTTGAATAAGTTTTAGATTCTAGAAGTAGTCATTCTATTTCTAAATCACTTCATAGATTTATTTCTTGATGAGATTATAGTCTTGAGTAATATAATCAGTTAGACTCAGTTTCTATATATCAATCAGATTCTTATTCTACTTTAGAAACCTATTATACAACTGAATATTAGTGTCTTTAAGTTCTTCATTTATCTGTTTATTAAGACTAGTGTATACTTTCTACATCAGGTTCATTTTATCATATTCCATGGATTGAACACTTTCTGTCTCAGTTTATGAACTACTTTGATTGATCAGATTATCATTGACTCCTTATTTATCTTTCATAATGTTAGCAATATCATCTTGTTGTACATTATTTTTGTTATTTTCAAGACTATTAAACAATTGTTGATATTTCTAAGTGAGTATTTCAACATTCATTAATAATTTATTTTTAGTAAACTCTTACTAGTATATTTTATCTATTTTAGTTTTGTTCTTATTACTATAAGTCAAATAACATCTTAGAATCTTAGCCACTTTAGAATCTTAATTCTAATCATTCATCTAGTTTATCATGAATGGCCAACTTAATACTCTGATTAGAGTTTCCATAAATGTCAGTATTATGATCATTAAGAATGAATTGAAACTGGATTATTCAACTTTGAAATATTTAACAATGAATTCAATTATTTATAAGTTACTAGTACTATTCACAAAATAATTTATTCCTAAAATGATTTACATAATACATATGAAAATGAATCTGACTTTATGTTTCTACTTTAATTTACTAGATGTCTTCTATTAATCTCTATCACTAATCTGATCTAAACTATGATTGTCTTTATTACATTGACCCTCTACCTACTAACTCTATTAAGGTTACACATTATAATCAGACAGACTTATTTCCATTTATATCTTTAGTCTTCTATTAGTATTCGACCTTTAATATTTCATATTATTCTATGAATTCTGTTTAATCTGAGTTTAATCATAATTACTTTTGGTTTTCAATTACTCATAAAACACAAAAATCAATAACAAGATTATTTATATGAAACCAACAAGACTAAAATAATGAATGATATTTACTTTCTAGTCTGATTGTTTAACAGAATCATCATCATAAAGAATATGACATACAAATAGTTATTCAACATGAAATAAATAAAACTTGATCTAATACTGATTTATTCATTTCTCCACTGAGAATAGTTCAAATTGATTCTATTCACTTTTCTATAATCTATTTTCTTGTTTTTCATACAATTCTCATATAACTGAGTACTAATCTATTTTGTAATCTTGAATTTGGTTTTAAGACATAAATGGAGAATCAGAAAGTAAATGCCAACAATTAAATCACTATTTGTTAAAGTAACCAACCCTAGAAACTATTTATTCTATATATTCTGATCAATCATGTCTCTAGTAACTTTGAAACTGGCTAGTACAATCCCAATGTATCTGACTTAAGTGATGATCAACATCATTATCTTTATTATATGTGCTTTCTAATTACTGATTTTCAATTATATCAATGCTAGAATTAGAATCAGAATTTCATATATTGTAGTCACACTCTTAGTAAGAACAAAACCTAATATTACTCCTATGAAATCTATTAACACTATTATTGTTTAATCAAATATCGATTATTCATAGAACTTCTGATTCTTATAAAAACTCTATAATTTGTAATAATTGAAGTATCTATATTTCTAAACACTCTTTTCTTCTACTTTCACTTTCTTAATGTAATCATTTACTATTTCTACTTATTCATCTACATTGTATATTTCTATCTAGAAGTAGTTATCTAAATTGATAGACTACTAATATTTATCAAATATTTCATAATCTTAACCATCTCCTTTGAATTCTAATATTCTATTCTGACAATTAAACTCACTAACTTCTTCAACTATTTGTAATTCTTCTATAGATTGATTTGGTTTATCTTTTGAATTGATGAATATCTACTCCTTTTCTTAATCTTTCTGAATCTACTAGTGTTTGATCTATCTCTAATCCTATATGAAATCTAACATTTTCAGATCCAATACACTCATCCATATGATACTGAAGAAAGTCAAAATATAATAGTTTGTTGTTTTATCAAATATCCCTATTAATGATAAATATTACTCTATAACCTCATAATCTTAGATTCTGGAACCTAAATCATATTCTAGAATCTTAACAATGAAACTGAGAGTGATGAAGAACATCAATATTCTGATTAAATATTCATTCATCTTCAACTTACTTTAATGTTTCTTCTGAATGTAGTCATATTCTATTTTCTTAACTTTGGATTCAAGTTCTATGATTTGGCTATCATTCCCAACTGTCATTCTAAAACATTCTTTATCTAAATATCTATTTTTGAATATTTCCAGACCTTTGTTGATATGAATTATATTTACATTTGTTAGTCTCATCTATCATCTTCTTAGAATTGTAGAACTTCTCAGGATTCAATACGAACTTCCAATTATATCTTATGAAGATCAACATTATAATGAAAGAGCATATTGTTAATTGGGTTCTAGTTATCAAAAGTACAAATATCATTTAGAAAGCACTAAAGAACTTAGAAACAAAGTAAATGAGTTTTATTATTTCAGAATGTTTTCTATCTTTAATTATATAAATTACTTTTAGTCAAACAATGGTCCATTGAGTATTTTAGACATCACTTCTGAGTCATTCTATCTGATTGAAAACTCCAACCCCATTTGTTAAGATGACTCATTATGATTTGGTTTATCATCCATTCCTTGTTCTATCTACAATACATTATCAATATTTACATTATCATCATCTAAATTAATGACATAACTGTTTTTCTGATTCTGAACATAATTGGAAGTAATAAGTCTAAGTTATTTTCTGGATAGAACACATATTAGAATGAAAAGATAATAAGGCAACATCAATACTTTCAATCCTCCATATTTAATTCCCTATTAATCAAATTATGGATTATCACTAAATACAAATCCAATGAATTAGTGTTCATCAATAAACTTCAATATTTGGTTATTCTTTGTTATTTTACTAATCAAATGGGTTTAGAAGAATTGATAGAAGTAGACAGCAAGAGTAGAGAAACTAACAACTACCATTAATAGATTCCAATAAAACACTTATTTGCCATAATATTTGTTATTCTTACTTTCATTCATATTTGTTATAAAACTAGTCATAGGAATCATCAGAATCATCAAAATCAACAATCTAATAAAATTGAATTTCATAAACACAATAACTCCTAAAAATATGAAATAGACTAGATAGAAGAATATTTTGATGTAGAGAATATTGAAAAGATTAAAGACTCTATTGAATATTTTTTCTGTTACTGTTTATTCCTATAGATTGTTTGAACTGTCTTCTATGAAAATATAGAACTTGATGCTGAAAATGTAGAGAATCCATAACAATGTGTTTGATCCAAAATCTTCTTTAGTCAATCCTATTTTGAATGGAAAGTTGTAATTAAAGTCTACTCCTAAGAATTCTAGTAAGTCTTCATTCCTTTTCTTAGTTTCTTGGCTTAAATAGATTTCAGTAAAGTATTTGAGTAGAATAATCAGTTGAATGAATATGATTAGACTAAACCAGTACTTTCTGAGTTTATTGCTTTTATCTTCTCCAATTCTGAAAATACCTGTGTTGAGGTTCAATAGAATGAATACGAAGTAGAGAGCCAGAATGAAGTGGACAATATTGATAGCATATAGACTAACCCAGAAAAGAATGAAAATAGAAATCAGAAATGAAATCAGAAACAATGATTCATTGAATATTGAACATAGAATTTCATATATCTAACTCTATTATTATTTGTCTTCTTCTTTTATTTCTTTTTCTTATGATTTCTTATCAATGTAAATAGCATATTGTATCATATTGAAAACTAAAAGAATATTGAATATCTGTATCAAATAGTCTAAGTATTTATTATCAAATCTTTTGAATTCTAAATAAAATATAGAAAATACCTAATTTATTATATTTGTTGACTGTTTGATCAGAAACTAAATGAACTTGATTATATTGAATACTACATATGATTTAGACTATCAATCTGTAATAATTGAATACAATCTATGTGATGTAGACACCTATTTTCAAATTCAACCTTTTAATGAAGAACTAAGTGAATATGAATGTGATTTAGACAAGACTGAAGTAACTATCATATCTCTGAACTACGACCACACTCACAATCAATGAAATGTAGACATTCACAGTCTTACTATTGAAAATATTATCATAAACACTTTTCATAAACTTAAATATTAAATAAAAAGTACTTTAGAAATCTTGTTAGTCATATCATTAATCCAGGTTTATGATTTCTATCTATTGATTATTATGTCTTTCTGAAATTATTAAGAGTAGATCTAATCGTATTCTATTATTTTGGATTGAGTCGTTAGAAGGTAAATTATAAATATTTGGTTGATGTCTGAATAGATACTCATGAAATTATTATATTTATTATTATTCACATAAAACTCATCTCTGACTGAATACTGTACTAAATAGAATATGATATTGGCTACACACAGTCCTTTATAAACATAAATGCTACAACTGAAGAAGAATGTTGAAACCATCACTGATAAGAAGTAGAAGTTAATGCATCCACTGACTGATAGATTCAGAATTGGTTGAATACTGTATAATAATACTAATAGTTTCTTAGTTATATTAGATCTATCCAAAAAACTTCTTTTAATTTTTTATACTTTCTGATGGATTGGTTTGAAGAATATCAATGATCCAATATTTATGATTAATAGAATTGACTGAAATACTAAGAAGTCTAGTTGTGTTTTATGGTCTTAGTCTAAATCCAGATACAGTTTTAATTCAGATTTAACATCAAACTTTCCAATGAAATATACTAATTTCAGTATGAAAGTCAGTGTGTTCATTATACAAATAGATACTAGAACTATAACATTTACTCTTTCTATTGCTTATTTAGTCAGTATTTGATCTTATCCAATCAAAGTTTCTTAGTTTATTATGGTTCTTTTGGATTTAAGGAAAATCAGGATTAAAGCTAGAACTAGATTAATAAACTGAATGATAGAGAACTACTCTTTGAACTAACTGATAGCAATCAATACCAAAACCTACAAATTGATAAATACAACCTTATATATGAATATTTGAATAGTGTTCTTTCTTCTATCTCTCTAATGATCAGATATCACTAATCCTTCCATTTCAAAAGCTTAATATTATTTATATTAATCAGATTGCATTTATAGTTTATTTTCTATAGATCTACTTAGATTCATAACTATGTCTATTCATATCATATAGATAGTAATCAATCGAAACATAAATTATCCATCAACATGGAGAATGCTCCTCTAGTAGGTTGACAACCAAAAGAATGTAGACAATCAGTTTGTTAGTTATCAAACTTAGAATAGAATTGATGATTCAATACTTGAATGAAGTATTCTACTTAAGAATGATAAACCATGAATATGACACATCCTCCCCAACCTGCACCAGTGAGTCTTCCTCCTAGAACTCCTTCTTCTTATCCTATTTCTATTAGTCTATCTATATTTGGACTACTACATTCATATAAATCTCTACAACTCTATTGACTCTGATTCATCAACACTCCCATCTACTAAATCATCTATTCTTATTAACAATCACTCTTCTAAGTACATAAATCTATGAAATCTCTCACTCTCTTGTATTCATTCACTACATGTCTAATTCTACTATATATTCCAAATAATTGGTTCTTCTATAAAACATCTTGATGGTTCTAAACTTGACTCACAATCTATTCCAATTGTATTTCATTTCCTATACTCTATTTGATCTACTATACAGTCATATTCTATTTCATATTGTGAAAACATTCTTCAACCAAATCGATCATCTATTCAATACTTTTATTCAATTTAGATTGGAAATCAGCCAGATTGGTGATTTAGAAGTAATCATACTGAACAGACTATTGGTGATTGACATATTGAATGAGTAAATAGAGAGCCACTCTACATTCAACCACTCTCATATTGTACTGTTTGTAACTAGTCTGACTTTTGATAGACTCAGTCAATGAATTAGCAACAATGAATGATACTTGATCAGATATCTGAACATTCTGGAATCCTAATTATGGTTCAAACTGTATAAACATGGCTGTGTCTTTCTATCCCATTAATGAAATGGTCTAATCCATCCCACCACATGCAATCCCTAACTTCCTTTCTCCATCAATCACTCCCAATATGTACTCATTCCTTCCTATTTCCACTGATTGGTCTTCATTCAGTATAGTCATACCAACTATTGATCCACAACAAGTCAAAGCAGATGATGATGATAATCCACTTCCTAATGGAATATCTCCATCAATCATTATATTGATTCCTTTCTTCAATTGATATCCTAATTCCAATACACTCTTTATTCCTGCCACAATATACTACCAATATTCAATAATTCCATCTTTTATTAAATGACTTTGATCTTTCATATCATTTATTGTTTTCAAATCTATTTCTTTATTACCATATTTGTGATTATCTCTATGACTGATTCTGATTATCTACTGTTCATTACTTCCTGATATCATTATACAATCCTTTTCTATTGCAAATGGTAATACTCCATATCCATTGTAATCAATATGTTCACCAATCAAATTCACTCTTCCTGGAGATCTATTCAAATATTTCCCATTCTCATTATATTCTTCATTATATCTTTTATTTATGTTTTCTATTCTATTCTCTATTTCCACTCTCTATCTGTTCCTATAAATCTCACTTAGACTCAGTTTAGATTTGTTATCATTCAGAACCAATTCATTAATATTGAGCATATTAAATTTATTTATGAATATTGAATATTAGTCAATCACTCTTTATAAACATTGAATATGTCATCAATTGAACTTTCATCATTATTCTGAATCAAACTATTATTATTCAACCGATTCTATTCATTGAATGTTTTCATAGAAATAGTCATTTATGAAAACTCAACCAACAATTCAATCTCTTTTATAAACAGAATATTGGCATATTATTCAATCAATCTCAAATATTCTTATTTCCTTAGACTGAAACTACTGAATACTAAAATGGGTGCTTTACAACCTACATTTTTAAGCCAACTTATCATTTGTTCCACTTATTTCATATCTTTCTGACAATTCAAGTTCTTGATTTAACAGACAATTCTGAAAATGACATCTGCATTCTGATTAAGTAGACCTGGTCTAGTTTTGAATAAATATGATAAATAAGCAACCACATCATTGACATTCTAAAAGAAATAAGGTTGAACTCCATATTAATTCAATTCCTAAATGAACATTAAATCTGAGATCTAGACATCTTATTGGATGTTTTCATATTCACTCCTTGGTTCCAACATTATCAATATTTTACGAGTATCCACTTTATTGATCTAGTTGTTCTCTTTCTTATTTTCTAATTTAGTTTCAACCCTCTGCAATAGTTTAGCAAACTTGATTTACAGTCTTTATTGACTAAATGATAGTCTTTTACTGAATTAGTCATGTTGACTTAAATCTATTTTGACAGTCTATTTGAAAAGAGTGAAAGTCAAAGACACTAAATAGACAAAGAACACTGATTACAATATACTCTTGACTATCAGGAATGTTTGATATTGTAGATTGTTATCAGAGTTCATCTAATACTAGTTCAATTGTTATTAAGTGAAGAAATCCAGAAGATTAGATAAATAAGAGTCAGAGTTTGATAATCTTCCATGAAATATTCAATATGTTCCTAGACTGTAGATCATACTGTAGATTAAGATGATCAGACAGAATTGGATAATACCAGGAATCATTCTATATAATGAATTGAATATCTTAATTAGGTTTCCAAACTTATTGGTCCAAAACAACAATTGGAATATTTTGAATGGATAGAATGATCCTAGAATCAATATACACAAATAGTTGTATTGATATTATTTGTAGATCAAATATAAATTGATTTATGGAAAATCTAGTTATTATTAGACTTGGGTTCTAAACTGAACTAAATAAGAGTTCAATAATATTCTGAAAACAAATAACATGAATTATCCAAAAATGAAAATCATATTAGGAATGATCATTATCTTATTGAAATAAATACTGATTTCACAAAGCATCTTTAGAAAGAATAGAATGGTCTAGATTAGAAGCCAAATCTACAAAAGAACATAGACTTCCTGTTTCTGATAATCAGTGAATATGTGGTCAATGATCCAATTAGTATTCAATACATTTAATTATCCATCAAATTCTACAATCATTCGAATATGATTATAACTCTTCAACCAACAGTTGTAGTTAATGAATTCTAGTAAAACTGTTAAAGTATCAGAATCCATCCATTATGATTGATTCAACTATTTGAATTAGTTCTAAGCCATTGATATGTTACTTTACAAATAGACATAATAACTCTACATCTCATAATAATTAGTTTATCCTTTTTCATGATTCATAATTTATATTGTTGGTCTATATTTGAATTCATCACATTCATTAGAAATACATTTATCATTCTTAGAACTGAACTATTTGTCTTCTATGTCTATTCTTGAATCTATTACATTTTGACATTTGTTCCGATTATGATTACAATATGATGGAAGTCTGAATTATCTTAATCTGATACTCTGCATTGGTTTGTTAGGACTGAGACTAGTACTATAGAACTCAGGAATCACAGTCTGATTGACCCAGTTCTCAAATTGACTTAGATTCTTCATTTTCTCAAAATGGTCTATATTGTATTGATGATTAATGTCCATAATGAAATCCAATCAACTATATTCAGACTCATTTATGTTTTCTTCATTTATAAACAGAAATAGTAGAATCACTGAAATCAATAACATCTTTTCAAGAATAGGAGAGATTATCAATATTTTGAATACTTTGATAGTCTTTTTGTTAATGAATACTTATTTGATATCTGATGACATTACAATATTTAATTCAATATTATATTGACATATTCATATCATATATCATCATGTTTTGTAATAAATATCTAGATAATTCTTAATATTGATGAATTGATCAGTACAACCAAACTGACTGGAATACTGAATCAATGAATACAACATTTTCTTATGAATCAATCAAACCATCAACTGATTACTACAAATGTTTTCATCAATAAGTTGATAAATGTTTCTGAGATAGAATGGTTCTTGATTTATGATTTCCACTTCATTAGCTTTCATAATCTAATAGATCAACCAACCTTTAGAAACTCATAAATCTACTTTCTGGTTATCAATTCCTAAAACATAATCCAAAATAGTCTAATAATCAAAATACTGTATTATTTGTTTCAATAGAACAGTAGAGTTCCAATTCTGACTATTGACTATCAACAGAATCTCCAATATACTTTCCACTCATGAATATGTTAAAC
>Ga0115008_10002155_pt1 | contig 16297 bp, 12 predicted proteins | sample FraStrMetagenome_FD_87164 | JGI IMG/M metagenome (GOLD analysis project Ga0115008, IMG submission 87164) | Marine eukaryotic phytoplankton communities from Arctic Ocean - Fram Strait ARC3M Metagenome | ecosystem: Environmental > Aquatic > Marine > Oceanic | place: Fram Strait | collected...
CCCCGATTGCAAAGCACCTTACTTACCTGACAATACCGAGCGAGAATTTCTTGGATTGGGTGAGCATGTAGGCCACTCTATGTTTAAGCCCGTTGGATGCAAACGCTGCAACAATAGTGGTTACCGTGGTCGAAGAGGGATTTATGAAATCGTTTCTATCGATAGTAATATTCGTCGCATGATTCACGATAAAGTGCCTGAAGATGTCATGATTAAAGAAGCGCGTTTATCAGGTCGAAGTATTCTTGATGATGGCAAAGAAAAAGTGTTAGACGGTATTACCACGGTTGAAGAAATTTTACGCGTTACGCAAGAGGGTTAGCTAAGTGGCTGCTTTTAGCTATAAGGCGCTCGATTCGAGCGGCAAACAACAAAAAGGTGTTTTAGACGCCGACAGTGCACGCCAAGTGCGCCAGCAACTGCGTGAGCAGGGTTTAATGCCGCTAGAGATTGCGCCAGCAGGGCAGTCGGATGAAAAGCAAAAGCCCGGTAGCGTAGGTTTTAGTTTTCGACGTCCCTCATTAACTACTGCCGATCTTGCGCTAATTACCCGTCAAATGGCAACGCTTGTTGCTGCAGGTATACCCTTAGAAGAAGCGTTAGGCACTATTGCTAAGCAGTCTGAAAAAGCCAGAGTAAACGGTATATTATTGGCTGTTCGCTCTAAAGTGTTAGAGGGTTATACACTCGCCGATGCTATGGCTGAGTTTCCTAGCGTATTTAATAATTTATATCGTTCCACGATTCAAGCGGGTGAGTCAGCAGGCTTTCTTGATTTGGTTATGGAAAAGCTAGCAGACTATACCGAGGCATCACAGGCTTCGCGTCAAAAAGTACAAATGGCGATGATTTATCCTGCCATTCTTTTTTTTATGGCGATTGGTGTTGTTACCTTACTTATGGTTTTTGTCGTGCCAGATGTGGTTAAGGTTTTTAATACTCAGGGGCAAACTTTACCCTGGATAACGCAAGTGCTTATAGCTACTAGCGACTTTATTGTTAACAAAGGCTGGCTATTACTAATTGGTATTGGGTTGTTTGTTTTTGCCATTAAATCGGCGTTGTCTAAACCTGAAATACAAATTAAATGGCATAGACAAATTCTGAGCTTACCTTTAATTGGTAGGTTGTCTCGCGGCACTAATACTGCGCAGTTTGCGAGTACCTTAAGTATTCTAACCGCCTCAGGTGTGCCGTTAGTTGATGCGCTAAAAATTGCCGGGCAGGTGCTTGCGAACCATTGGTTAAGGCGTCGTGTTAATCAGGCGACTCAGCAGGTTCAAGAAGGCACTAGTTTAAATAGAGCTTTAGCCGAAGGCGGTTATTTTCCGCCAATGATGCTGCATATGATTGCCAGTGGCGAGCAAAGTGGCGAGCTAGATAAAATGCTGGAGCGTATTGCAACGGCTCAGCAGCGTGATTTAGAAGGATTAATTGCTGTCATGCTAGGTATTCTTGAGCCACTCATGCTTTTACTCATGGGCGTTTGTGTTTTTGTGATTGTAGTGGCAATCTTATTGCCCATCGTCAATCTTAATTCTATCGTTTGATTTAAACATTACTAAGTTAACTAAGAAGGTATTATGAATTTCGCTAACGAATCTAAATTTGCTAAAAATCAACGTGGCTTTTCTCTTATAGAAGTACTTGTTGTTGTAGTTATTATGGGTATGTTAATTGGTTTAATTGGGCCTAATGTTTTGGGGCAGGTTGATCGCGCACGAGTAACAACCGCAAAGGCAGATATAGGCACTTTGTCCCAGGCATTGGATATGTATAAGCTAGACAATCATTTTTATCCGACCACGGATCAAGGCCTTGAAGCTTTGGTTAAAAAGCCACAGGCTTCACCATCACCTAAAAATTGGAATTCTCAGGGCTATCTTAAAGGCAGTGAATTACCGTTAGATCCATGGGATGGCGAGTATATTTACCTTAGTCCCGGTGAAGGCTCGCAGCCTTATGAGTTAATGAGTTTAGGGGCCGATGCGCGTCCGGGTGGCGAAGGTTACGCGAGTGATATCAGTAGCTGGGATCGATAGTTTTTTCTCGCAGTAATATTATGAATGAAAACTCATTGCTTTCAATAACTACAGCCTCGCAGCGCTTCGGTGTTACTGATTCTTGCCCTGTAATTAACTCTGACACTAAGCAGTCTGGCTTTACGCTTATTGAGCTATTGGTTGTACTCGTTATTGTTTCGATGTTCTCTGGCATGATAGTGTTATCCATCGGTGATAATTTTTCTCGAGAGCTTCGCTCCGAGGCCGAGCGCTTTCAGCGTTTGGTTGTTGCTGCTTCAGATGAAGCCATATATAGCTCTTCGCAGTTGGGTGTTGTCATCGATAAAAATCGATACTCTCTTGTGCGCTTTGATTCTGTTGGGCAAGGCTGGCAACCTTTTACGGGGCAAGCTTTTCGTTTGTATTCTTTACCTGAATCAATGCAGCTATCTTGGAGTATTGAGGGTTTTTCGCAGCCTGGTAATGAGAATGCTCCGCAAGATATAAGTTTTGGTGGCAATAGTTCTGGAAATAAATACACCGATGATGAAAAATTCGAGGCTTATAGTAATGAATTTAATGATTATGGTGATGAAAGTGATGTTGTTGAAAGAGATATCATGCCGCAAATTCTAATGTTAAGTTCAGGTGAGGTAACGGTGTTTTCTGTTGAGTTTTCTGCAATTGAAAGTGTTGCCAATGGTCATATTATTGCAGTTATAAGTGATGGCTTTTCTACACCGTCGATTAAATCGATACGCGATAATTTAAACGATTAATAGGCTAGCGCTAAATACTTTGTAATTTTTGTGTGTGTGCGCTGATAACAAGATTGATGTCTAAAGTGAAATCGATAGTGAAATAGAAAGTGGAATCGAAAGTGGAATTAAAAACGAATCCAAAAAATAGTGGTTTTACGCTAATAGAAATTATGGTGGCAGTGGCTGTGCTGGCACTTTCGGGCGTAGCCTTGCTGGGCAATATTGGTCAGGCAACACGTGATTTAACCACTATAAGTGATAAGGCTGAAGCCTTGTATATTGCTGAGTATGCATTGAATTTAGCGCTACTTGAAAGCGACTTTCCTGATACAACTAATGAACAAGAAACGATTACTCATGCCGGGCGAGAGTGGCGTGTTGAACTAATAATAAGTGAAACTCCCAATGAAAAAATGCGTCGCATTGATGTAATGGTGAGGCCAAATGAACGACGCATAGGTAGCAATCAATCAGCAACTATTTTATTAAGTGGTTTTAGAGGGGACGTTTTTTGAAGTCTTTAGTCAACCATTTATTTCCAGCACCGGCTGTTATAGCCTCGTCGCTTAAACGTATTAAAGGTTTTACCTTAATAGAAGCGTTGGTAGCGATGTTTATTTTTTCGTGGATAAGCCTTGCTGCTTATCAGATACTTGATCAAGTGGTGATTGCGCAAGAAGTGAACCAGCGTAAATCGGCTGCAGTGGCGCGAGTGCAAAGGGTGGGTTGGCAGCTGGCTTCTGACTTTCGTCAAATGGTTAATCGACCCGTATGGCAAGGGCAGGACAATCTTCTTGAGCCTATTTTGTTGGATACTGGTGACTATCTTGTTGAATTTACTCGTGCTGGTTGGTCGAATCCTCTGCAGTGGCCTCGCAGTGAGTTACAGAGAGTTGCTTATTTATTGGATTACCACCCTGAAGCAACTGAGCCTGATAGTGAATACTATAACGATGAGCGCTTATATCTAATACGTTTATATTGGCAAGTACTCGATCGTTTGGAAGATAGCGAGCCTCAGCAACAAGTTTTAATAGGTGGAGTTATCGATTTTCGAACACGTTTTTGGGACCAGGCAGCGGATCAGTGGTCAGATGTTCCTTTGCCCACTTTTGTGTCACCCGCGGTAGCTGCTTACGATGCGCCACTTGCGGTTGAGGTGAGCATCGTATTTGAGAATGAAGATGTGATGACGCATATCTTTAGAGTGTTATAGGCCATGTTACATACAAAATCTTCGATGAAGCATCGGCAGACATCGCGTTTAAGAGAGCGCCGTGGCCCTCGTAAGCAGATGGGTGTTGCTCTCATAACCGTATTACTTGTTTTTGCTATTGCGACATTGATTGCATCTAAGATTATTATTGGCAAAGTCCTTGATATGCAGCGTACCACCGGCATGATCAATCGTACGCAAGCTTATTATTACGCGCTCGCGGCCGAAGATTTAGCAATATTAGCCTTGCAAGAAAATATTAAACAAGACCTCAAAGACTCGCCTCAGGGAGATCATCTCGACGAATTTTGGGCCCAAGGTCCCATGCCATTTGAAATCGATAACATTGGTTCTGTGTTGGTAAATATCGTTGATATTAATCGGTTTTATAATATTAATAATCTGGTGCAATACAATAATAAAGTGAGCCTTTATGAGTTAGAGCGCTTTCGAGGCCTATTGGTTGAGTTAGATCTCGATGAGACGCTTGCAGATAATTTAAGAGATTGGTTAGACCCTGACAATCGAGATGATGGATTTTCGAGTGATGGCGAGGCATATGTTAATCAAGAACCAGGTTATTTAGTCGCTAACCAACGACTGACGGATGTGTCAGAGCTGCGATTGATAAATGGTTTCGACGCCAATGTTATGGCTGTTTTGTTACCGCATATTACGGCTATCAAGTCTTACGGTGTTTTACCTATTAATGTTAATACTGGGACAGTCTATGCGCTTGCTACCTTGCAAATGGCTTCTGTTGGTAGTCAATCAGGTAGTAATGAAGGTATTGGTTATGCGAATGCCCTGGATATTATAGGCGCTAGAAAAGAGCCTTTTGTGAGTTTGGTCGATTTTTCCAATCGTGTTTCTCTGCCTAATTTACAAGCGTCAAGTGAGTTTAATCCCGGAACGCCTAATCAAGGGTCATCAGTATCAACACTTTTAGCTGCTTATTCTCATACTAGCGATTATTTTGAAATTAATATTCGCGCAAACTACGCTGGTAGCATTGCTTATCTTTCGACCATTGTGCGACAGAAGGATTATGGTGAGGCGGCGAAATTCATTGTTTTATCAAGGCGAGAGACGGATAATTCCTATCGGTTTATTGAGGCGGCTTCTGGCTTTTAGGCCCCGAGTTTTAGTTTGAGTTGGAGAATATTCTTAGCGCGTTGCGAATGAAGGTGGTGATTTATGCTGGCTTGCCTCTACCCCGTTTTAAGTATGCTCTGTAACGTCACTTATGGTCGGCCTGTCCACCAATAAATGTTATGCTGTTATGGCTTAAAACGTATTGCTTAGTACCGGTTTAATATTTTCAATAGACAATCAATATTTATAATGTGTTTGTGTGCTAGATTAGAAGTCAAGTTATACAAACATGCAAATTGAAAAAAATTTTCACTGAAAAGTAAAGAAAATATGTCAGATTTTTTATGCTTACGCTTTAAACAAGTCGATATTCATGAGTTCAGTCCTGTCGTTTGGTCGGTGCTGTCGGCTGACGGCCGTATTCATGCTTCGGGTAGCTGTCTGCTCGAGGATGTTGCGAGCCAAGTGCCCGAATCCAAAGCTGTGCGACGCAATATTTTAATAGTCCCCAGCAGTGCTGTGCTATTGACCTCTACAGAGGTGCCTTTAAAGCAACACCGCCATTTAAAGCAGGTGTTAGGCTTTGTTGTTGAAGAGCAAATTATTGACCCTATAGAAAGCATGCATTTAGCAACGCCGATTTACCATGCCAGTGAGACCGTACATATTGCGGCAGTAAAGCGAGAGTTGCTGGAGTCATGGTTACATGCACTAGAAACTCAAAAAATATTACCAGATTATTTATTCGTTGATGTGCTTTGTGTGCCTCAAAAAGTAGGTGATTGGCAGCTGTTATTTGAAAATAACAAAGTTTTATTTAGAGATGCAGATTACAGCGGCATGTTGTTAGATGAAAATACCGCGAAATCGGTTATTCAGTTGGCCATATCGGCCAGCACATCATCTACATTGATTGAATCAGAGAATGATGATTTAGCTGATAGTCTTGTGGCTCTCGCAGAGGGTGAGGAGCATCAAAGCGCTACTACTGAAAAAGAGGCTGGGTTCAATAGCATTGCATTATTGTCAGCCGAGGCTGATAAACCCTTTACCCGTGCCTCGGGCGTCAGTGATGACTCCGAGCTACTAGTTGCTCAAGAGCGTGAGTTATTAGATGAGTCTTTAGATCCTGCATTAACTATTACCCCAGCTGAATTTAAAGTTGAGTTAGGCGAGTTTATTCGTTCAGAGAATATTGAAACTCGCGAAATTACTTACACAGAGTCATGCTCGGATTTGTTGGCGGTTAACGCCGTGCACACTGTCGAAACGACATTGAATTTATTACAGGGTGAATTTAGTCCGATTAGTGCCAATGCGGCTAACCGTAAGTTTATACGTAAAGCGGGTGTTATTGTTTCAGCCTGTGTAGCGTTGTTTTTAGTAGTCACTATGGCAGGTGGCTTTTATCTTAACGTTAAAGCCGATCAATATTTTAATGATAGCGTCGCTATTTATCGCAGCATCTTTCCCAAACAGAAAAAAGTCATTGATCCTGTTAAGCAAATGCAGCGTCAGCTTACCGGTAAAACAATGGGAGGCACGACGTCTGACTTTTTGCCGCTGCTCGATGCAGCCTCACGTGCGCTGTCTAATTTAGAAACTGAAGTGCCTTCGACGATTGGTCAGTTACGCTATGATAACCAGCGCGGCCATATTATTATTGATTTGCGGGTTAACAGTATTGATATCCTTGAATCCTATAAAGAGCAACTGACAGCAGAAGCGTTAATGGTTGATATTCTATCTGCGAATCAAGATCAAGAAATGGTTAATGGTCGCATTCAGATTAGTCGTTAATACTATAGTGGCCTGAGTTGTCAGTATGGTTATTCATTGCAGTTGGGTCGTTTAAAGCGATTTGTTTAAAGTTAATTGTCATTTAAGTAAAAAAAAATGTTAGGTAATGCCCATGAGTGAATTAAAGCAGCAGTTTAGTGATGAGCTTGATCAGTTAGTCGCGCGCGTTCGAGCCAATAAAGGTTTTCAAGAACTCGAACAAAAATATCACGCTCTTACTGAGCGAGATCGCTTGTCACTGAACGTATTAGTGCTTTTTTTACTGTCTTATTTTTTCTATCAAATGGTTTTATCGCCTTCACTCGCTTATTTAACATCGGCAAGTCAGTCTTATGAGCGTCAATTAGAAAGCTATGAATGGATGGTTGCTCAAGAGCCCATCGTTAAAGAAATGCTAATTGATACCAGTACTGAGCGAGAGGGTTCATTGCTCAGTGTCGCGTCTTCGACAGCCAAAAAACATAATCTTAATTTTAGTCGTTTTGAGCCTTTAGATGGTGATCGCGTACGATTGCGATTAGAGCGAGTCAAGTTTAATGACATTGTTAGTTGGTTGACTGAGCTTGAGGCTGAAAAAGGTGTTAGCGCAGTAGATATTTCATTAGACAGTGCCAGTCCTGGCTATGTCAGTGTTCGACTCACGTTACAAGGTTAAGGCATGTACCAGAATTTTTTTGGGCTTCATGAAAAACCTTTTTCTATAGCTCCCGATCCTCGTTATCTTTATATGACCGATCAACACCGCGAGGCGTTGGCGCATTTACTATTTGGTATTGGTGATGAAGGTGGGTTTATTTTATTAACCGGCGATATTGGTACTGGTAAAACCACTATTTGTCGTAGCTTGTTAAATCAATTGCCCGATAACGCCGATATTGCTTTTATTGTGAATCCGCGTTTATCTGTTAATGAGTTGCTACAGTCTATTTGTGATGAGTTAGGCGTAGATTACACCGATAGCAGCTCTATTAAAGTGTTAGTTGATAGATTGAACCAGTTTTTACTAGAAGGTTATGCCTCTGGTCGCAATACCATTCTTATTATTGATGAAGCTCAAAACTTAGCTGACGAAGTGCTTGAGCAGTTACGTCTTTTGACTAACCTTGAGACCAGCGAGAAAAAATTACTGCAGTTAATTTTACTGGGTCAGCCAGAGCTTAATGATAAATTAGCTCAAGACAATCTTCGTCAATTAGCGCAGCGTGTAACGGCTAGGTTCCACCTGCAGCCATTGAGTGCTGAAGAGACAACGGCTTATATTAAGCATCGCTTACATATTGCAGGTTTTCGTGGTGAGTTGTTTTCACGTGCGGCTCTAAAGCATATTCATACTGAAAGTCGCGGTGTGCCACGTTTAGTGAATGTTATTTGTGATCGATCAATGTTGGGTGCTTACACCAAAGACAGTATCGATATTGAATATCCTATTGTGCTTGAAGCATGCAAAGAAGTATTGGGGCGAGAGGGTAGTCGAGCAGCAGCTCAGCGTTCAACGGGTCTATCTATTAACTTTTCCGAATCTAGCACAGTTTGGATCGCTCGATTGGGCATTTTGTTGCTATTGATTGGCCTAGCATATGTAATGATCGCAACGGACTTTTTAGACACCATTTTAAATGTCTTTCAGCAAAGCCGTGGTAAAACCATGGCAGCAATATCGTATTTATCTACGATGCTGGTAGGGTGATCGATGTCATTTATTCTTGATGCAATAAAAAAGTCTGAAAACGAGCGTCAGCGAAGCCGCCAGCCAGACGTGCACAGTTTGCAAGATAGCGCGCCATCTAAGCAAGCAGAGTCGAGTGCGGGTAATCGATTGCTTTTATTGGTTATTGCTATAGTCATTATTATGGCGGCTTCTTGGTGGCTTTGGCTGCAAATAGCTCCGCAAATATCACCGAGATTAGTTGAGCTATTACAGGGTTCTCAGGTTGAACAAGCAGCAATTAATAGTGATACCACATCTCCAAGCACAAGTTTAGTTGAGGGTAATTCCTTAAATTCTAGTAAGGCTAACGACACCGCTAATATAAACAGTTATTTGGCCGATGATGAACTACCGCCGAATAGCCAGATCAAAGAACTTTGGCAGCTTCCTGCTGACTTCCAATCAACGATTCCTGAGTTAGAGTTTTCTTTTCATGTTTTTAGTAATGACCATGAAGAGCGTATGATTATTATTAATGGTCGACGTATGCGAGAGGGGCAAATGGTTTCTCGTGGTTTAACGCTTCGTGTGATTACCGAGACCGGCGTTATTCTTCATTCTGGAGATCAGTTCTTTCATGTCGACGTCATTGAAAAGTGGTAGCGATAGCTATAAACCCAAGCAAGTTTAATTATTCTAAATACACATGCCAAATAATGTTATCCCCTTGGTCGATTCGGATGTCGCCACGCAATTAGAAAAAGCCTTAGATCGTGGTGCGCTTTTTCTTACCCCTAATACTCGTCTTGCTGCTTTCTTGCGAGAACTACTTGATGGAATAATGCTTGAACGTCAGGGCGTAGTTGGCGACGCAGATAAGGGCGTCTGGCAGAGCCCAGAGCTCATCCCTTTCGATGCATGGACAACCTCGCAATGGACCGCTGCAATGTTGTCGGGAAAGACTGCGCCACGGTTAATACTAACAAGCGGACAAGACGTTCTTTATTGGGAGCGTGCTTTAGATAAGTCGCCTATCGCTCAAACTTTAATGTCTCCAGCCGCTGCTGCCGCTCAAGCTCAGCAAGGTTATCAATTATTAAAGCAGGGCTTGGTTGATATTGATCAGCACGCTTTTGAATTTAATAGTGCGGTTGATAGTCGTGCCTTTTATGATTGGATTAAACACTACGAAGCGCTATTAAATAGCAGTGAGCATATTGCTCTAGTTGATGCGCAGTCTCAATTACTCTCATTAAGTCATGATCATAGTGTCGCCGATCGAACCGTTGTTATGGTTGGCTTTCAAGCGGCTACGCCTTTGCAACAATCCATTGTTGAGCATTATGCGGGAAGCAATAATATTGAAAGTATTCATTTAAATATTGCCTGTAGCAGCATTGAATTTAAAGGCTGTAATGATTTCGATCAAGAAGTAAAAGCTGCGGCTGGCTGGTCAAAGAAATTACAGGATGAAAATCCTGATGCGCGTATAGCGGTAGTGATTCAAAATCTTGCGCAAAATCGTATGTTAGTTGAACGTAGCTTTTTAGAAGCATTTGAACCCAGCAGTGCAAAAACAGTGATGCCTTTTTTGCAAACGGGTTTTAATATGTCGGCAGGCATTCCTCTATCTGAAAGCGGCGTTATTAAAACTGGTTTGTCGGTGATTGATGCCATTAGTCGACCATTACCGATAGAGCAATGGTTGTCGCTTTTGAGTTCTCCTTATATAGGGGATGATCAAAGTGACGTTTTAGTTCGTCGTAACTTGATCAATAAAATGCATGAGGCTGGCGAGCGCGAGTACACACTGTCTCAAATCAGTCGTTTATTAAATTGGCGTTCGGGTAATAAAAAAGCCAGTCAAGCAGATGATGTCGATAAGCCAGTATCAAGCGAGTCAGTCACTGATTTAGCCAGTGGCATAGAAGCTGCCGCGCAATATTTTATGAGCTGGCAGAGTGGCCGAGGTAAAAATCAATCTAAGCAGGCGTTCGCTTCACAGTGGTTGCCAGTATTTCGGAAAATATTAAGCTTCTTTTTATGGCCGGGTAGCCGCACCTTAAACAGTGATGAATATCAGCAGTTAACGCGCTTTGAATCGCAATGTGAGAGCTTTTCTAGTTTTGATGCTGTAGTGGGTGAGGTTTCTTTATCGACTGCTTCGCAGCTTTTTAGTCGCCATTGTCAGCAGCAAGTTTTTCATAGAGAAACTGTTCACCTTCCTGGCGCACCTAAACATGTTCAGGTGTTAGGTGGGTTAGAAGCGAGCGGTCAGACTTTTGATCATATTTGGTTAATGGGAATGTCTGAGCGCCAATGGCCGGCTATGCCACAAGCGCATCCATTAATTCCTCGAGCATTACAGCTCGAATATTCAATGCCGTCTTCTTCTGTTGACCGTGAGTTTGAATATGCTAAGCAACTCACTATCGGTTATTTATCGAGTGCTACTAGCGTTGTAGTGAGTTATCCCTCATCTGTAGATGATATTGCCTGTGAAGTTTCTCCTCTTGTGAATGGGCTAGTCAATAATTTAGTGCATGATGGTGATGTTGATTTTGTTCAGGGCCCACATTTACAAGCTAACGACTTACAGTCAACTAATGCTTCTTCATCGGTGAACAAAGATTCTACTAAGTTAGATATACACGAGAGTATTGATACGATAGTTGACCATTATGGTAAGCCGTTAACAGCTAATACTGAAAATACGAATGGACGTGATAGCGAAGATCAAGTCTTAGTCGGTGGTTCGGCAATGCTTAAAGACTATAACGTTAACCCCCTTAAAACGTATCTGAAATGGCGCTTGGGCGCTAGGCCTTTAGGTGAGGTCATTTTAGGCATTTCGGCACTAGAGCGAGGCAATGCCATACATGCTGCCTTAGAAGATATTTGGCAGTCTCTTGGCGGCTCTGCTGCTTTACAAGATTGTACGGCTGAGCAAATTAGTCAGTTGGTGAATGATTCTGCAGATACAGCATTAGATGATGTGTTTGCACGTCGATTTGCGCCATTGTCAGTTCGATTACGGATGCTTGAAAAACAACGTCTGCAAAATACGTTGGAGTCGTGGCTTAAACTTGAGGCCGATAGACCAGGCTTTATTATCGAGTCACTAGAGCGCGCATTAGTATTTTCTATTGGTGGGCAAACATTGCGTTTACGGATTGATAGAATTGATCGATTAGAAGACGGTCAGTTAATTTTAATTGATTATAAAAGTGGCGCAACGCAACCATCTGGCTGGTTAGATGATGCTGTGACTGAGCCGCAATTGCCGCTTTATGTTTGTGCCATGGATAACGCTACGGGCAAAGATAATGACAGCGATAATGACAATGCAACTAATAAACCGCCTATGGCGATTGCTTTTGCACGTTTAAAAGCGGGTGATTTAGCTTATGAAGGTATTTCTCCGGACGAAGGTTCAGCATTAGATATTCAAGGGGTCAAAAATTTAGCCGCCAAGCGTAATCATGATATTGAAGATTGGGCCGCATTAGCTGGGCATTGGCAGCAGAGGTTAACGCTAGCGATTAATGAAATTGCAGCAGGAAATGCCGCCGTAGATATAACGCGTCGCCGTGTTGATGACCCTATTTATGAGCCCATTATGCGATTGCATTGCTCTGAAACCGGTTCTGAAACTCGTTCAGAAACGGCTTCTGTAGAAAATGCTGCCAAGGGAGAATTGTCTTGAGTGATTTAGCCCCTATTATTGTTGACGCCTCGGCAAGAGCTGAAGCTTTAGATATAACGCGTTCTATTTGTGTTACCGCGCCCGCAGGTTCGGGTAAAACAGAATTGCTAACGCAGCGTATTTTAAAATTACTGGCGGTAGTTGATCAGCCTGAACAAATATTAGCAATAACGTTTACACGTAAAGCGGCCGCTGAAATGCGTGAGCGATTACTTGGCGCTATTCATCTAGGTTTGCAAACCGAAGAGCCAGAACTGCCTCATAAGCGTTTGACGTGGCAGTTAGCTCGTGCAGTATTAAATAAAAATGATAGTGAACAATGGAATCTATTAGATAACACTGGCCGTTTACGTTTACAAACTATTGATAGTCTTTGTCAAAGCATTGCTTCTGATTTACCTGTCATGAGTCAGTTAGGCGCAAAATTAAAGCCAGTTGATGATCCGAGTGTTCTTTATCAGCAGGCCGTGGATGGTTTTTTTGCCGGCCTTGATAGCGATCCTAATATCAGTGAAGTGCTGGGTCAGTTATTGCTGCATGTCGATAACAACGTCGATAGGCTATATAAATTATTTATTAATATGCTGCCATTGCGAGATCAATGGTTAAAGCATGCGGCTGGTTTTGAAAACCAAGAAGCCACTCGTTCTGCATTAGAGCAGACTTTGACGCGATGGATAGAGCAAGAGCTTTTTTCAGCTTCTGAGTTAATGCTTTCGTTATCAATCGAAAGTGACTTATGTGCTTGTGCTGATTTTGCAGGAAGCCAATTACAAACTATGCCAGCAGAAAATGCGGCTTCAGCTATCGGCGAGCTTGCTGGTATTAAAGGGTTGCCAGAGCCCAGCTTAGAGCAGCATGGAAAGTGGTCTGCGATTGTTGAGCTGCTATGTACAAAAGAAGGAAAGCCACGTAAGCGTGTAGACAAGCGTCAGGGCTTTCCTGCCAAAACGGCAGCTAAAGATAAAGAGCAGCAAGCAGTTTTCGAGCAGCGTAAAAAATCGATGCAAGCGCTACTTGCCGAAATACAGACGCAGCCAGAATTGCTCACCGCCTTAGAGATTGTTTCTTCACTGCCTATTACTGGTTACCAGAGTGAGCACTGGGAAATCCTCGAGCCGCTTACTACCTGTCTTGTTCATCTCTATGCGCATTTGGGTTTAGTGTTTGGTCGCAATGGGCAGTGTGACTATAACGAAATAACCGCTTCTGCGTTGCGCGCCTTAAGTAGTGCTGAGCATGACAGTGATGAATCAAGCGCGGTTCGTTATAAGTGGGACCAAAGTATTCGCCATATTTTGGTTGATGAGTTTCAGGATACAGCTGTCTCACAATTTGATTTACTTAAAGCGCTAACTGCCGAATGGTATCAAGACAATTCAAATTGTACTGAACACCCCCGAACACTCTTTGTTGTGGGTGATGGTATGCAGTCTATTTATGGTTTTCGTGCTGCTAAGGTAGGTTTATTTCTTACGGCTAAAGCCTCGGGTGTGGGTGACTTACCTCTGCATTCTGTTGAGTTAGTACAAAATTTTCGTTCAACACCAGCTATAGTTGAATGGAATAATCGTCATTTTATTCATGCCTTTCCTAATGCTATTGATATTTCACGCGGTGCAGTTCCTTATTCCATAGCTAAAAGTATTGGTGGCGATGATCTAACTGCTGAAGACGATGCGGCTTGTCGTTTATTAGTGAGCTCTGATGAGCAGGGCCGTTTATCTGAAGCGCAAACCATTGTTGATGCTATTACTCAGCAGCAGCGCACAGCTCCGCAAAATACGATAGCTATATTGATCCGTTATAGAACCCATTTAGATGACATTATTCCTGCGCTTAATGAAGCGGGCATTGATTGGCATGGTGTCGACTTAGATCCATTGCAGCGCCGTGAAGTGATTATGGATTGCGTATCATTAACGCGCGCCTTATGTAATCCCGCTGATGATATTGCATGGCTAGCCATACTGCGTGCACCTTGGTGCGGTTTGTCATTGCTAGATCTACAGCAATTGGTTGATGATCCATCTACTGAAGAGGTTAGAGCAAAACCAAGTCTTAATGCTGTTGTTCATTATTTGTTGAGCTATAACGCAACCAACGAGTTTCAATTAGCTATTAGTGGGTTGAGTGAAGAGGGCAGACACCGTTTAGATTTATTAGCAAAAACAATATCAGCGCTTTGGTTACAGCGCGGCCGTAAAACGTTAAGGCAATGGGTTGAAGCCGCTTGGCTAAAACTTCAAGGATCCTTACTGGCATACCATAGTTTTGACGGTGACGATCGAGAGTCGGTTGTTGCGTTTTTTGATTTATTCGAAAAGCTTGAACAAGATTGCCAGAGTAATGGCGGCTGTTTTAGCGTAGATTTATTGCAGAAGAGTTTAAAGCGTCTTTATACTCGCAGTGAGCTAATAGTATCTGCTGATCCAAATGCTGTGCCAGCTGTACAAATTATGACGATTCATAAGTCTAAAGGCCTAGAATTCGATACGGTGATTATTCCAGGGTTAGACAGAGTTGGGCCCAGTGATGATAAACCGCTTTTAAGTTGGAACGAACATTTATTTGATGACAGTAGTACGGGTTTAGTTCTTTGTCCATTAGACGCTGTAGGGTTAATGCTAGGTAATCATTATTCTACTGCTGCTTCGACTAAAACGGATAGTGATTTGTATCAATTTTTACGCGATGAAAACAAACGTGTTTCATTGTTTGAATCAACTCGGTTGCTCTATGTTGCTGCAACACGAGCTAAGTCAAAATTATTTTTACTTGCTAACTTGGCGCAGAATGAGAAAGGTGAGTTAAAAGCACCTACGGCTAACGCATTGCTTTCACGTCTTTGGGGTACGCTCGCTGATAAGGCGGAGTTGGTTTCAGTGGCGGTTGATGGCATTGCCGATGTTGATGTTCCTTCGCTTGATTCAGCCGCTTACCCTTTACTGAAGCGCATGAATGCAAAGTCTGTAGCGTCTGCATTATCAGATGCCGAGCAAGATGCTGAACGAGTCAGTTCAATGGATGGCGATGTTAGCTATCTTTCTGAATCACAAAACCAAGAAGGTCAATCGACTCAGTTGCCATCGATGATTGGTACCTGTGTCCATGAGGTTTTTGAGCAGCTTGCAGAATCTCAGAATGCTGGCCAGTTTGATGCTTCGATTGACGGACAGCAAGCTATTTGGCGCTGTCGATTATTGCAGTTGGGTGTTAATTCATTGGCCATTGATGCCGCGCTAAGTACGGTTGAAAACGCTGTTAATGCGGTGCTTAATGATGTGACAGGTAAGTGGGTTTTAGATGCTGAGCATCGTGCTGCAAAGAATGAATGGCCGCTTTCATATTTATCTGGTGATGTTGATTCGCCGGTGTATCATTATGTGATTGATCGCAGTTTTATTGATAAGAATAATGTTCGCTGGATAATTGATTATAAAATATCGGCCCCTAGTGAGTTGGTGAGCGCTGATGATTTTATTGAACAACAAAAAAAGGTCTACTCAGCGCAGTTAGCTAACTATAAAGATGCGGTTACTCAGTTTGATTTATTGAGTGGCGAATCTGTCGTTGATACTAAATGCGCCTTGTATTTTCCATTAATGAATCGCCTAGTAGAGCTAGGCGATATCTAATAGAGCGGCATTGATTGATAGCTGTATTGGTAGTTACATTTTTGTTGCTGCGATAACAACAAACTTTTTATTCGATAATACTATTTTAGCATTCTTGAATATTTTTCTAATTTGATTTTCATACTTCAAGTGCCTGTTGGCAACAACCCATAATTGGCCGGTGCGTTGAAGTGCAATAAAACTCTGTTGAAACATACGATTCGCAATATAAGTATCCATAGCGGTACCAATATGAAACGGAGGATTGCAAATAATCCAATCATAATTTACTTCAGGTTTTTTAATAGAATCTTGAACCACAAATGAAGGCACTATCTTGTGCTTGTCTGCATCGCTTATTACATGTTGATAGTTTTCTTTGGCTGCGGCAACCGCCATGTAAGACTCATCGATAAAAGTAATGCATCGCTGCTTATCGACTTTATTAATA
>Ga0115008_10002159_pt1 | contig 16285 bp, 15 predicted proteins | sample FraStrMetagenome_FD_87164 | JGI IMG/M metagenome (GOLD analysis project Ga0115008, IMG submission 87164) | Marine eukaryotic phytoplankton communities from Arctic Ocean - Fram Strait ARC3M Metagenome | ecosystem: Environmental > Aquatic > Marine > Oceanic | place: Fram Strait | collected...
AATAGAATAAACAGTAGATAAAGATATTCAAAGACAAGTAGAAATAGAAAGAGAAGAAAGAGAAACAGAAACAGAAAGAGAGTGTTTATGATAATTATAAAATAGAAGATTATAAAGAAAATAAATAAGAAATAGATACAAAAATGCAGAGAGTGATTTTATGGTTGAGGAATGATTTGAGATTGCATGATAATTATGTATTTGATTATGCTGTTAGATTGAAAAGAAAGAAAGAAGTGATTGCTATTTATGTTTATGATGATCTGTTTATGAAATAGAAGACTGAATTCATGTCTTAGAAGGTGGGAATGAATAGGATCAAGTTCATTCATGAAAGTGTTGAAGATATCAAAATGAGTTTATAAGGAATCCAATCTGATCTCTATGTGGGTTATGGAAGTAGTGAACAGTTCATCACTCAGTTCATTAAGAAAGACAAAGAATATGAAAATGTGTTAGTATTTCAGAAAGAGGAATGTAGTGAAGAAATAGGAATTGAGAAGAAAGTGATTAGTAGTATGAAGAGTGTAGATTAATAATTGAAAGTAGTTGAGTTGTGGGGATAGTCTATTTATAATGTAGATGATATGAAAGTACCAGTTGATAAGACAGTTCAATCATCATATTCCAATTTCAGAAAGAAAACAGATGGTGTCTAGATTAGAGAGTTAGTGTCTAGTCCATGCATTGGTTCATTACCTTTAGTCAGAGTGGAAGGGATGGACTAGTATTTAGACTATGATCACTCTAAGTTGGAGAAACACTTGGGGTTGGACTATACACTAGACTATCAGAATGACAGTAGAAGTAGTCTAGATTTCAAAGGAGGTGAAACATCTGCATTGGAAAGGATGAATCACTATATTTGGAAGTATTAAGGAATGAAGGATTATAAAACACTAAGGAATGGATTCTATGGATCTAACTTTTCATCTAAGTTTTCTCCTTTTCTGGCTTAAGGGAGTATATCACCAAGGTATGGATTACTGAATATGGAGTAGATTGATATAGAAGTAGATTAGAAAGTGGGAGAAAGAGAATGAAGTGAATAAACACTCAATCCATTTCAGAGATGAACTGTTTTGGAGAGACTTCTATATCTTTTGGGGTTATGTCCATAGTCCTAAGATATTCTATGAATATGGTTATAAGAATGTGAAGAATGGTGATTGGAACAGGAATGAAGAGATCATCAGAAGATGGAAAGAAGGGAGAACAGGACTTCCAATAATAGATGCTATTCAGAGAGATCTACTGAAAACAGGGTATATATCAAATAGAGCCAGGTAAATGACAGCTGCCTATTTGACATTGGATTTAGAATAGGATTGGAGATATGGTGCTTACCATTTTGAATAACATCTATTAGATTATGATCCATGTAGTAATCAGGGAGGGTGGAGTGCTGCAAGTGGTTTAGGTCCAGGCAAAACGTATTCATTCCACATGATCAAGTAGGCTCATCAATATGATTATGATGGTCATTATGTCAGAAGGTGGGTGGATGAACTAGTCAATGTCAGTAATAAATACATTCATGAACCATGGAAGATGAATATTAAGGAATAGAAATAATGTGGAGTCATTATTGGATAAGATTATTAATATCCTATTCAGTGTGATAAGTACACTAAAGACACAAAGTTATTTGATTATAAAAGATATTGAATATGATATTAGATTGATATAATACTGAATTGATATAATATTTAAACATAATATGAAGATTGTATTGATATCATCATTAGTGTTGTTGGGATTGTTGAATTGTTAATTGAGTAGTAAGAAAGTGACTCACATTGTTGAATTGGCTATTTCAATCAATAATAATAGTTAAGGATCATTGAAAGTGAACTTATTTGGTGATGATGTTCCTAGAACAGTGACTAACTTTGTGGAAATCTGTAGAGGATAGAGGAATAGATGGAGTGATCCATCATAGAAGATGAGTTATGATGGAGTACCATTTCATAGAGTGATTCCTGGTTTCATGATGTAATCAGGTGACTTCACTCTCAAAAATGGAAGAGGTGGTGAGAGTATATATGGAATGCAATTTGAAGATGAAAACTTTAAACTTGGAAGTGAAGCATATAGTTTAGCAATGGCCAATGCTGGTCCAAACACAAATGGTAGTCAGTTCTTCATCACTTACATCACTACACCCTGGTTGGATGGTAAACACGTAGTATTTGGTAAACTCAAGTAGGAAAGTGAAGCATTGGCCAAAACCATAGAGTAATATGGAAGTTAAGGAGGCAGTACTAGTGCTAATGTTGTAATTGATAAATGTACAGTCTAAACAGTCTGATTATAATATACTTATAAGATAGACTATAATTGATATTATTAACTACAGTTGCATAAATGATTTCATAGGAGAACCAAGTATTGGAGTATTACAACAAACACCAAGGCAATGAGAGACATGGAACATTGATGGGCAATTGGTGGGAAGAGTAGACATTGAGAGAATAGACTAAAGTGGGTAGAACTACTTACAATAGACATATTACTAAGAACAGGGAAGATTTGTATTTGGCTCCATATGCTGATATAGAGTATTTGAAAGACCAACCTCAAATGGATAGTACTAAGGACAGAACCATGGGAAAAGAGAAATATGCAGAGTATTCACTTACAAGTAGAGATACTGGAAAAGGGTCATTGAATCATCAGTTCACATAAAACAAAGGACCAAGAGAAAGTGCTATTGATAAAAAATATATGGAAATCATCAACAGTGAAATTAGAGAAATGGAAGAGAAATAGAAATAAGATGCTAAATAGACTTATTTCAATACACTTTATTAATAAGACTTCTAAACCAAAGTAAGATATTAATTATGATTTAGGATTTGATGACTAATACAATTGGTAAGAGAGTTATGAAGACACAGGATTTGAAGGATATCACTAAATGAGACATATGTTTTATAAAATGTCATTCAAGGTTGTTTATACTGAACCAATCTATAAAATGTTATTAATGTTCATTCACTAGTTTCTAGAAAGTGCCCATCTGATGACAGTTGTGAATAGTTAATAATACATTTGCTGTCATTTCATTACATTTCAATAGATGATGAACATACATTCTGGAGTGTTATTAACAACTGATACATTCACAATGATGAGTCAACTTATTATCATCAAGTCTATACTGATCATCATTTAAATCCAACTATTTCTCTTTCTTTTATGAATAGTCTATTGATTACATTGATTGATGACTCTATGGAGAATATCTAAGATCCAAATTCAGAAGTATTCCTTTTCCAGCCAATACAAATGCATATTGAGTTATGAATTATTGTATTCCTAGTTTCAATCCTATCAGAATTTCAATGATACTTCCATTACTCATTAGAATCAAAGGAATGTTTTATAAGTTATCAACTGATCTTACATTATGGACAGTGTCACTCAGTTTCTATCTACCATCGTCTGTCAATACTTGATGGTTATTGAATCCAATCAACATGATAGCCTCCAAACATTGGATGTCTTTGGCTTTATTGATCATTTCTGATTATACTTTTGGATGACTACTATCAATTAGTGGCAATATGACTTAATCACGAGAACACTGTTTAAGAGTCATAATGTTTTTGAGACTGGCTCTTACTTATGCCTTTTTACTAATATTCTGACTAAAACTAGAATTATCTTCTGAAAGAGACACTAGATGATCAGTTTGTAAATATTGATCAATCTGATGATATTATGAACTAGTCAACACATGATATCCATTTCTCTATTTGATTTTGATAGCTGAAGGATCAGAAATACTCATGAAATCATGATGATTACTTCTAAGATTAGATAAATAAGTGTCATATCTATTGAGATTCAGATAATGTAATCCATTGTTTCCTGTTTACTATTTGTAAGCTTAGAAAGGGAACTCAATGATATCTCCAATGGACAGAATCACACTTTGAATCAGACAATGTTGTTGTTAGGATGGAGTCAAGTGATAAAGAGTGCCAGAATAGGTTTAATGGATCAATTTCATTCTAATCACAAGATTATCCATCTGATATAGATTATAATAGAATGTAGAATATTGAAAAGAGGAAATCAATAAGAGAAGTCAAACTGACTGCTGAAGAAGAAGTATGGATTATTTAGAATTGATAGAGAAGAATGGAGAATCAGTAACAGATGTTCATTTTGTTAAGGATCATCAATCTGGTAGAGAAGGCTTATAACCAAGACAAAATAGAGAGTGGGACTTATTAGGATCAAATAGTCAAATAACTGGATAGATATGAAAAGTATCGTAATCAGTTAGACAGTTTCAACCTGTAAGACTTCATGACTGAGTTTGGAATCAAAGAGGAATGCAGTTGGGCAGAATACAGAATCAATTAAGGTCTTCCTTAAGAGTAGAGAGACCAAACAAGACTATTAGTCAATATTACTAACATTTTCATAGAAGCAATAGATATTCTGACTTATAATAGGAATAGACCTCAAGTCAACATTATTAAACCAGTCATTGAAGATCTAGTATTATATCTGAAGAAGACTAGAAGTTCATTAGGAAGTGACTTTGAACCAACCCAATTGATCAATAAATTGTAAACTTAATCTAATATTCTAGTTTAGATGAAGTACTCAATCCAAAAGAGTTTTCAGATCTGATGAGTGAAGAGGAAGTCAATAAATTAGAAGAAACATTGCAATATAGTTATAAGAAGTTCATGAAAACAATAAATAAATGAAATATAGTGTATACCATCATAACTTTATATTCTTCAACACAACTGTCTTGAAAATGACTACTTGACTTATTGCCAGTATCAGAATTGCAATGCATTCATAGATTGTGACTCTCTGAAAGTCTAAAGATGAAGATTCAAGTTCATCAAAGAAATAGTTGAATTGGTCTTCATGATGTGAGTTTAGATTCACCACTCTTTCTAATTCCCTTTTGGTTGTTTTAATCTATTTCTCAATATATACTACTTTCTCATAATCAACAAAATTCAAACTCATATTTTATATTTTCTATTCAGTATGGTTCTTCTGTCTATTCAGTAGAAACATGGCTCTCTTCATAGTTTCATCATATTTCCCTTCCTTTTCCTAAATGACCTAAACTATGATATTGGATCTCTTCATATTAGTCAATTAGATTGTATAGGTTCCTTTCTTTCTGGCTTAGAATTCCACTATTATGAATGATTTATCCTATTTGGTTTCTAATATCTTCTTAGTAGGACTGATTACTTCTACTTGAATCAGAGAATTCTTATGAACTGCTTATTATCCTAACATAACAAAATACACTTTCAATAATGTTGGTTATTTATGGACATCCTCATAAATAGTTAGAACTTGTTTCCCTCTTAATTATACATAAACTGTTTTATCATGTCTAATTTCCTAAATCAAATATAATTTTCTATATTCTTCTTCTAATTTCTTTTTGTCTTCAATACTTGCATTCTGACTATAAATATTAGCCACTTTCTATTAATATTTCTTATCTGATGATAACTTCTTCTATTACAACTTTTATAACTCAATTCTCATTTCATTATCTAACTCTTTATCATCTTTCTTCTGATTCTATTGACTCTGATATGCCAACTATTCATATTGTCTCTAGAACTTCTCTAATTCCTTCATATACTATTCATATTCTTTATGAATCTTCTATTCCTATTTCTTTAATTATTATTACTTTCTATTCTCTTCTTCTATTTATTCAGGATCAACCACTAGTCCATCTTGTTATTGATGAGATGTGTTTTGTACTGAAAATAATAAGATTGATAAAAATAGTATGAATTTGATCATGTTATGGATTGGACTGAAATGTGTATTTATAATATGAATATTGATCATGTTTTATTAATCAGTTTGTAGCCAGTCAATATAATGATGATGGTATTAGATCAGATTATTATAAACTATTTAATATCATATTGTATAATTTAGATGAATGAAGTGAAACTAGATGGATTAGTGAAGAGAGCCAAAGTGTTTACTGAAAATATAAAGAAAGAGTATAAGAAATAGAATATGATATTAGAACAACCTAAACTATTCAAAAGTAAGAAGATGAAAGACTTCCAATTAGTAGGTTTGAATTGGTTAATGAATCTAAACAGACTGAATATCAATGGAATATTGGCTGATGAAATGGGTTGTGGTAAAACAATCTAAACCATTTCATTATTGGCTATGTTGAAATAAGAACAGAAGGTTATGAATACTAGTCTGATTGTAGTTCCACTTTCTACTCTTGAGAATTGGAAGAATGAATTTGATCAGTGTTATCCATCTGTCCATTTGGTTCAACTATTGGCTAGAAAGGAAGAAAGAGAGAAATCAATAGAATATATTAAATAGAATATTGATGATATTGATGTGATACTGACTACTTATGAAGGAGTCAATCTAATCAGTTATCTGAATAAAATAGAATTGGAATATGTGATAATAGATGAAGCACATTGAATCAAGAATGATGAATGTCTATTATCATTCAATATGAGGAAACTCAAATGTCAACATAAATTACTATTGACTGGAACTCCTCTTTAGAATAATCTGATTGAATTGTGGAGTCTACTTAATTTCATTATGCCTAATTTATTCAGAAGTAAAGAGTTGTTTAGTGAGTATTTGAAGAATTCAGAAGTAGAGAATAGAAATAGAATGATAGAAAACTTGAAAGACATAATAAGACCATTTCTATTAAGAAGGAATAAAAGAGATGTATTGAAAGATCTACCTACTAAGAGTGAATAAGTAGTCTATTGTTAGATGACTTAACTCTAGACTTAGGAATACATCAAAGTGATATAAGGGTATGATCTAGAAAATAACAGATTGATCAATATGAATAAACTGATGGAATTGAGGAAAGTATGTTAACATCCCTATTTGATTGAAGGAGTGGAAAACACTGACTTACCAACTTATGGAGACCACTTGATAGACACATCTGGTAAAATGGTGATATTGGATCAATTAGTCAAGAACATAAAAGACAGAAATGAAAAGGTGTTGATATTTTCATAATTCAAAATAGTTCTAGATATCATTTAGGATTATTGTGATTATAGACAATATGGTTATTATAGATTGGATGGTGAAGTAGATATTGAATAGAGGAATCAAGATATTAAGGAATTCAATTAATCATTAAGAAGAGATAGTAGTCGTAAGAAGAACAAGATAGAATATAGTAATGATGATAGATTCATATATATGTTGACATCCAGAGCAGGTGGGTTAGGAATCAATCTATAGGCTGCCAATAATGTGATTCTATATGATATTGATTGGAATCCATAGATCGATCTATAAGCAATAGGAAGGGCTCATCGTATTGGTTAGACTAAGAATGTCTCTGTTTATAGATTGATAGCTGAACACAGTATAGAAGAAAAAATATATGAAAGATAGATGATAAAGATGAAATTGGATTTATTAATGATATAGAATATAGATGTGGAAATGAAGTTTAATAAGAAGGAGATGAATCAGATCATTAGTTATAAGAGTGATGTGTTGATGGATGCTAAAGACAAAGAATGTATTCAATTGGATTTAGACTCTATCATCAGAAAGAGTAATCAGATTGATAAACTATAATAGTAGAAGGTTGACTAGATGTTCAATTAAGTCAGTATTCTGAATGTCTAGGATCAGTCCATTGATCTAGAGAAACACTTCATGGATTAGTTCTATCAACAGAAGTAGAAAGAAGTAGATGCATTCAATAAGTTGAGGTTCATCAAATAGAATCAGGAAGTAGTTCAGACTAGAAGGAGAGAACTGGTTTAGACTAAACAGTAGACTCATACTAATTCAGGAGTGTTCAATAAAACATAAATCAATAAACATTATAGATTGAGTTTTCCAGAACATCGTTTATATTCCAATCATGTTTTTGATCTCTATTTGAAAGCACATGGATATTAGAAATTGGATCATAATAACTTCATAAATATTGAAAGTGATGAAGATGCTTTCCAATAACTAGAAATAATGAGGAATCTGAATAAAGAATGGAGTCTTGATGATGTAATTATATTATTGAAAGAGTTATAAGAAAGATATTTGGAGTAAGATGATTAGATTGGTACAATGATCAATAAGACTTCAGATCAGATCAGTCAATATTGGAATGATTGCATTCAATATGTGAATACATATGGTTTCAGTTCTAAATAGTTGAAATCATAATATCAGAAAGCATTGCATTGTTAGACATAGTTTGAATCATATTTCAATATAAACCAACTATTTAGGAAATACAAATAATCCAGTTATAGAATAGAAGACATTCAGAATGGGAAACTTAAACATTTATCAATAATTCATATTAGAAAGATAATTGATTATGTTGATAAAGAAGGATTAAGTATTGATATATATTGAATCTAGATGAACTATAGAACATCAGATATCGAATCAGTATTGATCCAATAATGAAAATGAATATGTTGAATTGTATCATGAAAGATCAATAGTTCATAGAAATTGTTTAGAATATTGCTGACCAAATACTATCAATCTTCTAGGTATTTATGATTCAATATCAAAGAGTGATGATATTCAGACTACAACCATGGAAAGTTAAGATGACAATACTAAAACCAAAAACAATATACATAAAACTCAATAGAATTAAATACAGAAATATCTAACAAGATAGAAATGAATATTGATTTATCTAATAATATATGAATATCATTCATAAATCAAATGATGTTACGATAATGGTTAATATTATCTTTCAACATTTTCTGAATATCTGTTGATTCAATCTAATCACTCACTTTCTATAAATCATCCAAAATGTAGTCAATTCCTTTTTTAAATGCTTTTGTAGTATTACCTTCACATTTTGAAACAGCTCTTTGAATATCCCTTTTCCTTTGGTTTTGGATTCTTTCCATTTCTTTATGACTTTTATGATTGTCTTTATTCATTTTGATCATTTACTGAATATAACCATTATCATCTGATTACTATTGTTATCTCTACTATTCTCTATTTTCTCTATAAATCCATTTCAATTGTGTTTCTAATCTATCAACCTCTTTTGCCAATTACTATTGACTCAATTACTATTTAGATGACAACTACTTCTTCAAGTGATTAATCTAAGATTGATAGTTTTCTTTCATCACTTTCAGACTCTTCTATTCTTTATTCTTCCATATAGAATTGAGTTCAAATAATAATGAATCTACTAAATTATTATTCAATTATCCTTTATATTCCATTCTAAACTTATTCATAAATTATTAAGCCTATTCTGGAATCCAATACTACTTTTCTTAATCTATTATTTCATCAGCCTATTCACATACTTTTGGATTGAATTTGTCAAGATAATAACAGTCTTCAACTTAATAAATTTATTAGAATTCTGTTGTTCTTCTAAGTATATCAATCAATTTATTTTTATCTTCTTTAAGCTATTTGATCTGAATCTCTTAGAAATGAGTATTCTTAACTTTGGATTGAATCTAATCCATTTATAATTTGTATTTGTCTAATTCAATCTATAACTGTTTTAGTTTTGTACTTTTATGTTGAGTCTATGTGATGTGATCCTATTTGAATTGAGTATTATTAAACTTATCAACATTATATTTGGCCATATTGACTTACTACTATTCAATCTATTAATTCAACTATTCCATCTATTCATTCTTATCCTGTATTTCTGTAATATAAGTATTCTATTTCTAATCCCACACTTACTGATTCAATCTATTCTATTACTCTTCACTTCCTAATCTTGTTTAATATTCTATTTAGACTCCTTTATTCTATTCATAATTGGTATTCATATTCTTAATTCTGTTCTGATTCATGACTGCCACTTATGTCAATCTATCAATCTAAGTCTACAATATGATATCCTGATTCTCTTTCTATTGACACTCCTATAAACCATCCAATTATTGTTTATCTTCCTAAATGGATTACCACAACTGTTTCAACCTTTCTAATTCTGATTTGATCTCTGTCATGAAGTGATTTATTATATTTCTATAACCTATGATGTGATATAATGTAATTAGAAATGTAAATACAACCTATGGAAATATCACCCAATCTGATTCTAAGCCATCTGAATCAAAGTTATCTTATGAATAGACCATTATTAAACCATACCATAGACTTCCATGTACTTGAATAAATAGAATTGGATCATAATGAAATCCATAGAATAGAATAATAGGCTACTCTCAATATGAATAGATTCACCAATATCAAATACATGATCACATTGGTATACATTGCATTCTGTCTGATCATAATAGTCTCATTCTGGGTCTCTAAATCAGTCTAAACCAACCTAATCAACCTAATGCATTCTATTTAGAAATCTAATACATTTCTAAGTAGTTCTATATAAATACTGATTGGAGTGTTCATTATTTGTTTTGGACTTCCTCTGACTATTTATGAACTGATACTTGGATTCACAAGTACAAACATAGTTCTGACTTTGATAATTGACTTTATAATGAATTCATGTGGTTTCAGTATTACTTACATTCTGAGTAGACAACTACTACTGGAAAGGATTAATTGGTTGATAGACTCCAATATCCATCTTGTGTCATTCAATACTCTAATAACCTAGAAACCATTGATCAATCTAATAATGCTTAGACTATTGAACATTCCAGTCATGTTTAAGAACTATGTATTCCCTCTTCTAAATGTGAACTACACCAACAGTCTGATATCAGCCCTGGTTTCTAACTCTTTCTATGGATTTTAAAGAATATACATTGGATATTAAGCCTAATAACTCAAATAGTAAGAAATAGAGAATAAAGAGAAAGACTACAGAATGATTGTATTAGTTGTGTCTTTCAATCTATGGTCTCTATGTTACTTCTACATCAAGACTAATCGAGTCATCAGATAGTTGAAACACAACTAAATTCAAATAATGGAACTCAATCAGAAGAAGAACATTTATTTACGACAATTGAGTCTAAACACAGTTCATTGAATATTATATTTAATCATATATTGGATTGATCCCATCCTTAAATATCAGATTCAGAACTACTACTTGATTCATATTGTGGTTAGGGTTGATCATCTTCAGTTGAGTTATGGTTTGGATCACATTATTAGATTGGTTCAATATGATCAGTTGGGTTGGTATGAATGTCATGAGTCTAATTCAATACATGCATTTTGTGTTTCTACTTTCTATCATTCTACAGTTGATTGAACTATTCCTGATCTAGAACCACAACCTTAAATCATTAATCAATAATACAGCAATAGAATGATCTCTGAATTAAACAACTATTTGATTATATTCATGGAAATACTGGAATGAACTGATGATACTGTTCTGACTGATTTAGAAACTATCAATGGATTAGCCAGTCTAAGCCTAAATCACATTCACACTTCCATTGTAATCCACATAAACTAGTTTCTATCCTAAGTTCAGTCTCACATTCTGACTCATCTGACCTTATTTACCAAAAGTAGACACTTTCTCATTCTAAACATCTATTTGGTTCACATAGTTTATAAATTTCTCTTTCCCTGGCTTATTAAGATCATAAATGCAGATCTCATTCTATTTTGATAATATTAAAATAAATCTTTATTAATGATCAATATCAAAATGTTGAATTTTGTATTTATTCACTATTTCTGTCAATATGTTATGTGGACTTTCACAAGCCATCACATAAATTGTTTTATTAGAATCACTAATGAAACACCTTTTGTTTTATTAATCTATTATCAACTATTTCAAACAATTAGTGAAGTTCTTTTCTAATATTTAGAAGTTGTTTTGGAATTTACAATCTATTTAGTGATAAAGTACAGATTTATCATCAGATAATGAAATCATTATAGATTGAGAAATATAAAATCCAATATCAGTAACTGGTTAATAATGTTTTTTAAAACTACAAATATGATTTAGATTTTGATCTTTGAATTCATAGATTTCGATTGATCCATTTTCAAACCCTACGAATAACAATTGATTTTATAAATTATAGAAACTAGCTGTACATGCAAATTAGAACTATTTCTTGAACACATTTATGTATTGATCAAATTAATCATATTCATAGAATAACACTTGACTATTCATCACCTTTTTACTTTTACAATCATCTTGTTCTTTCTAATTAGTCTTCTTAGAATAATTCATAAAAACATTCTGAGTCATGAAATTAACAATTGAACCAATTTTACTGATTTTATTGGAAGTCACTAGAACCAACTTCTTATTTTCAGATTGATAGAAACAATTGACAATTGGTTAATTCAGATATTCTATTTTATCAATTATTTTGGGAGAATATCGATTATCTAGAATAATATTGACTTCTTAATCAGTAAGTTAAAGGAAATTATGGAAAATGGAGCAATTCTTGACATCTGGTTTGAATGACAACATGTGAATGTATTTGTTCAAATCAGTCTGTCTCTTCTTCAGTTGTTGTGGATTCTATAATTTGAATAAATACTTTTCTGGTAATACTGGTACATTTGGTACTAACTGTCTTAAAGAGTAGTCTAGACTACAGAACTCATCATAACTCTTCTCTATGAACCTCTTCTACTGAACCTAATCATCACTTGTCTAACAGATCTGAATCTAATAACACACATTGTTCTAATCCAACACTTTATAACTCACAACTTACACTTTCATAGATTCCATTATGATTTATATCAATATATCAATATATAATTAACATCATAATCAATATTAATATGAATATGGATTAGTCATAATCAATGTTTTGAGTTTATTATTTGTTTACATCTTCCAATAACCTATTTGTTAATTAATTCATTCTCTTCTAATATCTTCATTCTATCAGTTAATGAAGTATTCAAATAGTCAATCTTATAATTGGAACCCAATGGAACAGTCTAATCAAAATGATGGTTTAGTATAGGATGAGGTGGTCCATTCATATGAGGTGGTGGTGGTCCATTCATATGAGGTGGTGGTGGTCCATTCATATGAGGTGGTGGTAGTGGTCCATTCATATGAGGTGGTGGTCCATTATTAAGAATGTGATGAGGTGGTCCATTATTAAGAATGTGATGAGGTGGTCCATTCATATGAGGTGGTATTTCATTATTAATAATGTGATGAGGTGGTAGTCCATTATTGACAATATGTGGTTAATGATCATTGATAATAGGTAATTGGTGATCATTCATTATTCGATTGGGTGTATTGATCATTGGTGGTTGACTATTTATGATATTAGATCGACTCACTAGATGTGGTTCAGTAATACTAAGATTGAAATCATGATATGAACTATTCTTAGTCCTAGTGTTAGTTTTATGGAAATAGTCTACTTAATTCTATGACTTAATCAACTAATCACTGATCAATCTCTTATCATGAATCAACTCATCAATATTCTATTTGGTTTTCTATAAATCTGTTTTCAATGTGAAGTTTTCAGTCTGATAGTGTTAGACCCTTTACCTCAACTAGACACTTTCTCTTCCTAAACCAGTCAGTTCTGATTGCAACTGACTATTCTGTCTACTCAATGTTTAGTCTTGAGAATATAAGTCAGCCTTCAAAGTGTCTACACTTCTATCTTTCTATGACACTTATTATTTCAATTATGATATTTGACTCAAATAGTCATCTAAACTGGTTTTCTTATATTCATCAAACTTGTTTTCATAATACTTTTTGTATGACTATTCATAATACTTCTTATAATAGTTTTTCATTTCTTCTTCTATTTTATCAGTTGATTCATCTTCTCCTAACTCCTATTTGCCTTTCAAATGGATGAATCTATTCTGAAGTTCTTAAATCTACAATTCAAAGTTGTCTTCCATAGTTTATAGTTTCTATTGATACTCTTTGATCTGATCATCTCTGTTAATAACACTCTATTCTATCATCTACAACTATTTCTATAAGTCTTTCTTATCTTTCTCCACTTTCTTAATACTCTTATTCTACTAATACAATTGTTTATCTAATAATCCTATTTATTCATTCTTCTGATTCATCTATAAATGCATATCATTCACTTATATCTATGATTATCTGAAATCACTCTTCATTCTATCAACACTCTCAATATCCTAAATCTCCTATTTGCCTCCTATTAATCTGATCTTCTCTTATTCTAAATCATGAGTATTCTATATTGATTTGTTGACTTCTTCATTCACTTTCTATTCTAGAACATTGATTTGACTCTTTTATTGAATAATGAATGATTCTTATTCTTTCAACTGATTATTCAACTATTGATTGATGACATTCAGTCTATCATTGTCTGTTAATACTTTATTCAATTGAACCTTGACTTTCTACAACTACTATTGAACATCCATCATTTCTTTGATCATCTTATCATTACTTTCTTATAATCCCCCCATATCCATCAGACTCTATCCCAACTTCCCTTTCTCTTATGATATGTCTTAATACTTTGAATTCAATTAATCCAATTTCTATTGTAATGCTAGATTCTGATGTTGAACCTATTTGTAGTCAATCTCTTATTCTTAATACTTTTCATATATTTGTTCTCTTTCCTATATTAACTCTCTAGTCTTACCATTAACCACTTATTCAACACTGATGTCTTTCTAGAACTCAAACTGTTTCTTAAGTTCATCAATCTACTATTGATAATTAGTATTCAAATAGTCATACTTCTTCCTCCAAGTCTGATCATCTTCCTCCCTTTCATCTAGATTCTCCACCAACTTCTGATTCTCTTTCAATAGATCATTCAACCTCACTTTCATATTCTAATACTGATTCTATAATAATCCATTCTGATTGAGATCCTATTGATCCAACTTACTCCTTAGACTCTCATTCACATCTATCAACTTCTGATTCTCTATTAATAGTTTCTACAGTTGATCTTCATATGTCTTCATCTTCTCATTCTAATCAATACTCATATTACTCCCATTTATTTCCACCAATTACTCTTATAAGTCTTTAACATATTTCTCTAAACTCTCATTTATGTTCCTAAGCATATTATTCATCTATTTCTCTCTCTCCAATTCTCTACATATTTATTAATAATCCTATTTAACAATATTATCTATTCTATTATTATTATCACTAGATTATTATTTAATAATACTCTAATGGATTATTGTCTATTAAGGAATCTATTATATCTACTACTACTGTTACTACTACTGTTACTACTACTGTTACTACTACTACTGTTACTACTGTTACTACTGTTACTACTATATTGACTACTACTATATTGACTACTACTATATTGACTACTATATCTACTGTTACTACTACTACCTCCCCCTTTACTATGGAATGGATGGTAGTATTGATCTGTTTTGAACATTATGTGATGAATAGACTTATGGTCTTGTGATTTGCTTTGGTGATTATGATGAATAATAGGGAGTAGGGTTTCTATTGATTATCTGAAGTGGTGGAGATATACTTCTACTTCTGAATATGTCTGTCTGATTGATCATATAATTATATTATTTATTAATTATGGTATATAACCATATGTAATAATATATTGAGAATGGAAGAATAAGAGAATGAATAATAATACAAATATAAAGTGGTGAAGATAGATGATGATGATGAGAATAGTGAAGAGAACATAATTAGAATAATAGAGAGTAGTGACCTACAATTGGGAAGAGGAGGGAGAATACATAGATCAGTAAAGATAATAATAAATATAAGAATATAGTGATGGCCAAATATCTACATAGACAGACAGAAGAAGGGATGGAGAGTAAGTAGATATTAGAATTATAAGGAGGAACAGGAATATTATCAATATATATGGCTAAGTTAGGACATGAAGTGACAATCATAGAGAATGGAAGGATGATCAGACTAACTAATAGAAACATAGAAATGAATAAGATGGAAGGGAGTGTTCATAGTCATTCAATGGATGATAGAGGGATGGAGTAGATATTGGATAGAATGGATAATCTAGATATGATATTGGGATGTGAACTGTTTGAAGATGGGAAAGGAGTGGATAGAGTCATGGACTAGATCAAGAGTATATGTAGAATCATGAAGTAGAAAGGGAAGTTAAAGGATTGTTAGATATTATTAGGAATCAGAGTAGATGGGAATGGAGATAGGAGTATCATGGACAGAATAGAACACAATGGGTTGGAAGTAGATGAAGTCAGAATGGATGAATTACATCATATGTATAGAGACAGATATATCAGAATATTAGGATTATAATATTTAGATACAAGATGATTTGAATATAAT